>Ga0209013_10000211_pt1 | contig 49706 bp, 39 predicted proteins | sample Cruoilmetagenom2_FD_187291 | JGI IMG/M metagenome (GOLD analysis project Ga0209013, IMG submission 187291) | Oil polluted marine microbial communities from Coal Oil Point, Santa Barbara, California, USA - Sample 2 (SPAdes) (version 2) | ecosystem: Environmental > Aquatic > Marine > Oil seeps ...
AAGTTGTCCATTTATCTTTAATTGGACCTTTTGGTACTTTTGAATCTAAAGCCATGTATATGTAAGATTAATGGTTAAAATGATGATAAAGCGCAATAAAAATAAATCCTAAAGGAATTATAATTGAATAAGCTTTCCCTATATTTTGTAATACTTTTTTTCTTCCAGCAGTAACTCCCATAGATTGGAATGCCGAAGTAAAACCATGAAGTAAGTGTAATGCTAAAAACACAAAAGCTAATATATAGGCTCCAACTCTTAAAGGATTTTGAAACTTGTGTGTTAGCTCTTCATAATATCTAAAACCTTCAACTCCATCTATAGTCCCAGACATATCACCTATAATATATTTAGTATTAATTTCAGGAATCCAAAAATCAATAAAATGTAAAACTATAAATGCTAGAATAGCTGCACCACTATAAACCATGTTTCTGCTCATCCAAGTAGAATTTGCAGCGCCATTGTTTTTAGCATAGCTTACACCAACAGCTTTCTTGTTTTTTAGTTCTAATACAAATCCCATTACAAAATGAAAAACCACACCAAAAATTAATACTGGCTGCATACCAAATTGTATTAAAGGATTAGTTCCCATAAAATGCGAAACCATATTAAATGTCTCTTCGCTACAAACAGATATTAAATTTATGGTTATGTGTATTAATAAAAAGAACATGAGGAAGAATGCAGATAGCGCCATGGCTATTTTTCTTCCAATCGAAGATTTAAAAAATCCGCTCATTATTTAGAAGTTAATTTATTTTAACAAATGTAAGACATCTATAGTTGTAGGAAAAATGATTTTAGTCATTAATTAATTATTTAAAATGAATTTAAAGTAGTCTATGAATTTTATATTATTTCACTTCAAAAGCTGTTTCCTTTGAGCCAATTTGAATGATAAATAATTTCTATTTGAAACTACTAAAAATTATTTTATAATAATTTTTTTAGTGATTGCTGCTGTGTCAGAATGAACACTTAAAAAGTAAACCCCATTTGAAACATTATCTAGATTAATAGTTTTAATATTTAATCCATCTGAAATATCATGTGTGGAAATTAGCCTTCCATTAATATCATAAACAACAGCTTTTTCAAGATTAATAAATGAGGTTTTCTTTAAGAAAAACTCTCCGCTATTTGGATTAGGGTAAATATATATATTAGCATATAATTCGTTATCTTTTGTGTTTAATGCACATGAAGAATTATCATAATTTGTCATTGAAGCCTCACCACATGGTGTAAGAGTAGTACTCCTACTATGCACATCGCCAGCTCCAGCTATATCGTTTGCACTTAAAGCTCTGTTACTTTCTCCATTAGAAATTGAAAAATGCATAATCGCATTGCTATCTATAACATGTCCTAATTGATGTCCATGTCCTAATTCATGTACTGCCACACTTTCAAAATCTACTTCTGTAACATTTGGAAGAGTAGGTCCAAATTCCCAATTTGATGTATCATTAAAAACTATATCTAATTCGCTCACATACCATTCTACAACAGTTCCTCCAATAATACAACCGCTTAACCATGAAGAGTTTACACCTAAAGTCCCAGATGCAAGCTCAGCTCCATTATCAAATCGAATAACATTAGTGCCATCATTTGCTGCTATATCTATCCCTGTTGTTGATCCTAAAACCCAATTAACTCCTGTTTCGCATCGCCAAGTATCAAATGCTCTTATAAACGATTCTTTAGCAGATGTATTAGCATTAAATTCAGTATGCATTTGCCAAGTATAGCCGCCACTTAAATTTGCATTTATGTGCTGTGTTTGATATGCTACAAACATCCCTGATGATAATGCATCAGATTCAGCATTAATTTCAGAATAAGAGATGGATAAATTTGCCTCATCAAATGTTCCATCAAATTGATGAGTTACTCTAACAACACCTGTCCCTGCTTCAGATGGCACTTCAACTTGAATTATTGCATCACTCCAACTAACTATTTGTGTATCCAATGGGCTATAAAGTGTGGCTCCGCCATCATCTGCATTGCTAAACCCTATTGAGCCAATCCCTGTTCCAAATCCACTTCCATTTATAGTTAAAATAGATTTTGTCCCCGCAGTGATTGGATTTGGTGTAATATTTGAAATTCCTACTGCTAAAGAATTTTTATTTGCATTGTTAAAAGTGTCTACTCCTGCAAACTTTTTTTTTACAACTTCCCTATAATTAATTTTGGTAATCGATTTTATACTATCATACAAAACACCTTCAACATCATTAAACGACTTAAAAACATTTGATGCTTTGTTCAATAAGTTATCATATTTATAAAACCCTTGAATACCACTATATGGGCTAAAATTTTTAAATCCGTTTTTATCATTTAAAAATTGAATATTGGAAGTATTAAGTAAAAAGAGGCCAATGTTGTTTTTAGAAAGCTGTAAACTTGGTGTCACTTTTTGGGCTTTAAGACCAACAACACCACCTTTTGTAATGATTACTATTTGTGTAAAAATCTCTCCTTTAAAGACTTTATAAACTTCAACGGTATTTTTAGTATAAATGTTTTGATGCTTAGAGTCCCAAAGCGATTCTTTAGCAATTACTTTACCTTCAACCACTAATTCAGACTCTTCTATTTGTTTTTGCAATAGTATTTCGACAAGAACTCCTTGAGCAAATATTGCATTAAAAGGCAAAACGATAAATACTAAATTTAGTACAAAAATTATTAGTACGTGTTTTTTCATGATGCAGTCTTTTTTCAAAAATAAAAAAATAAATCTATAACTTAAAATAAAAAAGAATAGACATAGAAGCTAATAGAATTAATTCTCACACTATAACTTTATTTTTTTATCTAAGTCAATTTTTAATTTACTCTTTAATAGCTGTTTATTTAAAGCTTCAACTTCTTTAGCAAGAAAATTTTTGAATTTTTCATTGATGGTATCTAATCTTTTATTAAAAATATTATAAACTTCTTTTTGCTGGTCAGTTGGTTTAAAATCAATGCCATGCCCTGAAAGATCACTAGCCAATGCACTAAGTCTGCCATATAATTTCATAGGTGATCTAAATGCATCTTCTCTTGCTCCAGTTAAATGAATATCGTATAAAGACCCAGCTATAGATTGTGCAATAACACTTAACTCTTTTGCTTTTATTATATCATTTGCTTTATCTAATTTAGGAATAATGCTATCTAATTCACTTCTCACAATCTCTACTGTATTTATCATGTTTACAGCTAAATTTAATGCATCTCGTAGCTCTAAAGACAATGCTACTTGAGATTTAATATCTTCAATACCACTTTCAGATTTTGGATCCTTTAACACCTCAAGTTCTCGAATAAATTCTTGATTATCCACTAATAATTTAACTCTATAAGTGCTTGGAACAACTTTAGGTCCAAATTGTCCTCGCCATAAATCAAGATCCCAAGTTACCAAAGGCCTCCACCCCTCTCCATTTAATTGTACCCATGGTCTTCCTGGAGGAGTTGTTCGGATATATGGTTTATATGTTGGTTCGAATCTCAAATCCCACATCACTCGATTTACACCTTTATTTTTGGTTCCTTCTAAAGTTCTTATAATTTCATTTGAACTAGATAAAATTTGAATTTCAACTTTTTTATAAGTACTATCTTTTAGAAAATAATTGATTTCTGCACCATAAGCAGGATTTTGACCAGCATTTAAACTTGGGCCATCCGTTTTAATACTTTGTCTATCATGAAATCTATAAGCCTGTCTCAAACTAAATAAATGCACCTCTTTATCTTGAGCATCAACAACATATTCGCGTAAAGGTGAAATATTATCTAAAATATAATAGCCCCTTCCATAAGTGCCAACAACTAAATCGTCAAATCGTTCTTGAATTTCTAACCAATATACTGGTGAAGGCGGTAAATTATTCTTTAATCGCATCCAGTTTTCACCATCGTCAAAACTAATATATAAGGCATTGTCTGTGCCAAGGTAAAGCATGCCTTCTTTTTTAGGATCTTCTTTGATAACATGCGCAAAACTATGAATAGAATGTGGGACAGAATCACTGATTTTTTTCCAAGACGTTCCATAATTAGAAGTTTTAAAAACATAAGGATTAAAATTGCCCATGTGATGCAAATCGACTGTTATATATGCTGTTCCCCTTTTGTGTTTTGAAACATTAATATTAGAAATAGTTCCCCATTCTGGGAGGTTAGGTATATTTTTAGTCACATTTGTCCAATCATTACCATCATTTCTTGTGATATGAACTTGACCATCATTGCTTCCTGTCCAAATGACTCCTGCTTCAATTGCAGATGTTTCAATAGAAATTAATACAGAACCATCAAAAGTCATTAAATTATCGGTTGCAATACCTCCTGAATTTCCTTGATGAGATTTATCATTAATCGTTAAATCTGGACTAATAACTTGCCAACTTTGTCCATCGTCATCCGTTTTATGTACAAACTGACTTCCAACATAAACACGATGTTTTATGTGTTTAGAAAACGTAAGCGGAAAATTCCAGTACCAACGATATTTCATTTCCGAAGGTTTCCAGCCATAACCGGCTTCTGGCCAAACACGAACATCTCTTGCGTGACCTGTTCTTACATCATAACGCTCTAAACCTCCATCGTAACATCCAGACCAAACTATATTATTATCAAATGGATCAGGTTGTGCAAAACCACTTTCGCAACCACCAACGCCTTCCCATAAACCTAACGGAATATATCCTTGTAAGCTATTACTCGGTCCTTTATACGAATACCCATCTTGCCTATTCCCATAAACATTATAAGGTACTTGATCATCAACCGAAACATGATACATTTGAGCAATAGGAAGTACTACGCGTTGATACGATTCTCCATGATTTAAACTTATGCTAGCACATCCATCGTGAGCTACCAGAATTCTGTCAGCATTAGTAGGATCAATCCAAATATCATGATTATCTCCACCTGCTTTATAACTTCCACTGATTGTTTTTCCGCCATCTTTAGAGACAATAAATTTCACATTAGCAAAATATATTTCATCAGGATCAGTTGGTGAAACAGCCATTCGTGTATAATAAGGAGCCCTTTCATTAATATCATGATTTCTGGTCATTAACTTCCATGTGTCTCCGAAATCTTCAGAACGATAAAGTGCTGGACTATCTATTTCGAAAAGTGCATAAACAATATTTGGGTTTGACGCTGAAATAGCTACTGCTGTTTTACCAACTGGATTATTATCTCCTCCAGGCAAACCATTATTTTTCATTGCTTCCCATGTATTACCTCCATCTTTAGACCTATAAATTCCTCCTCCTGAACCACCACTATTAAGTCCCCAAGTATTGATATGAATGGACCACATGCCTACTAATAAATTATCTGGATTTTTAGTATCCATTGCAATTTCTGAAGCTCCAGTGTTTTCATCAATAAAGAGAATGCGTTTCCAGCTTTTTCCTCCATCAATCGTTTTATAAATTCCTCGTTCTTGCTGTGGTCCAAAAGTATGTCCTAATGCCGCAGCATACACTATATCAGGATTTGTAGGATGTATAATCACACGCCCTATACGTCCTGTTTTAATTAACCCCATATTTTTCCAGGTCTTTCCAGCGTCTATAGATTTGTATATTCCATCTCCCATAGCATGAGCTGGTCTAATTACAAAAGTTTCTCCAGTGCCAACCCAAATAATATCTGGATTTGAAGGTGCAATAGCTAAAGACCCTACCGAAGATACATCTTGATCGTCAAAAATTGAATTCCACGAAATACCTCCATCAGTAGTTTTCCATAATCCACCAGAAGCTGCACCTATATAATTTATCATTGGATTCCCAGGAACACCTGCAATGGCTATTGCTCGATTACCTTCTGGTCCTATAAATCTAAAATTTAGATCTTTAAAAATTTGATTATCAACTTGAGAAAAAATATTTTGAAAACTAAATACGCTTAGCAATAAGCCCATCAATAAAATTTTACGTTTCATTTTAATTGGTTTGATAGTTATTAAAAAAGGTTGCTATCAAATATAAACAATTAAGAAATCGTTTTACTTACTAATTTTCATGTGTTTTCATCTTAATCCTTACCTTTGTTTTTATAAAAAAGTTTAACTATGAAATACTCTCCTATAGACAAATCATTATTTATAAAAAACAGAGCAAATTTTACAGCCAAAATGAAATCCAACAGTCTGGCTGTTTTTAATTCTAATGATATCTATCCAATAAGTGCAGATAGTACACTCCCTTTTGAACAGCATCGCGATATTTTTTATTTAAGTGGAGTTGATCAAGAAGAAAGTGTTTTGGTTTTATTTCCTGATTGTCCGAAAGAAAAACATCGTGAAATTTTATTTTTAAAAGAAACTAACGAACATATTGCTATTTGGGAAGGTGAAAAATTAACTAAAGAGGCTGCTTTAAAAACCAGTGATATTAAAACTGTGTATTGGTTGCAGGATATGGAGAAAATCATGTTTGAAATTATGACGCAATGTGATACTATTTACATTAATACCAATGAGCATTATCGTGCTTCGGTAGAAACCGAAACTCGCGAAGACCGTTTTACAAAATGGTTGCGTGAAAAATATCCTGCTCATAGTGTTGCTAAAAGTAATCCTATTTTACAGCGTTTACGCTCAGTAAAAGATCAAATAGAATTAGATTTAATTCAACAAGCATGTAATATTACCGAAAAAGGATTTCGGCGTATTTTAAATTTTGTGAAGCCAAATGTTTGGGAATACCAAATTGAAGCTGAGTTTATGCATGAATTTTTATCTAATCGTTCTAAAAAATTTGCTTACACTCCAATAGTTGCTTCTGGTAATAATGCCAATGTGTTACACTATATAGAAAATAACCAACAATGTAAAGCAGGCGATTTAATTTTGCTTGATGTTGGAGCAGAATATGCTAATTACTCTAGTGACATGACTCGTACTATTCCCGTTTCAGGGTGTTTTACAGACAGACAAAAAGCTGTTTACAATGCAGTAAATCGTGTAAAAAATGAAGCCACAAAACTATTAGTTCCTGGAGCAGATTGGGCAAACTACCATGTAGAAGTTGGTAAGCTTATGACTAGCGAATTATTGGGTTTAGGGCTACTCGATAAAGCCGATGTACAAAACGAAAATAAAGATTGGCCAGCCTATAAAAAATATTTTATGCATGGCACATCTCATCATATGGGATTAGATACACACGATTATGGTATTTTAACCGAGCCTATGCAAGCCAATATGGTATTTACTGTAGAGCCTGGGATTTATATTCCTGAAGAAGGGTTTGGTATTCGTTTGGAGGATGATGTTGTAATACAAGCACAAGGAGAGCCATTTAATTTAATGAAAAATATACCTATTGAAGTTGAAGAAATTGAGGATTTGATGAACAGATAAATCCATTTATTATTTTGATTATAATAAATTGTAGCTAATTAACAGAAAGATATTTACTTGAAATTAAAAAGCAGTAGAAATGAATAATACTTCTGACATAAAGTTGAATTTTCCTATAAAAAAATGGTTGATTTACAATTTTTTTGGCTGGCTATTGGGAACAATATTGGTATTGATTTTTTCTTCAACCTTGGATGCTATAGGAGTTGAGAATTTACAATTCTTTATTGCCGTAGGGATTGGATTAGGAATTGGAATAGCACAGTGGTTAGTTTTAAAAAAAATTACATCCATAAAAAAAACCTGGATAAGCGTAACAGTAATTGGATTAACTATACCTTTTTTGATTGCAGACATATTAAAATATTTTGAACTTTTGAATTTGAAATCATTGTTTATACTAGTTTGTGTGGGTATTGGAAGCTTATTAATTGGTTTTTTTCAATCGAAACTTCTAAAGAATTATAATATCGGAATACTTAATTGGATGGTTATTTCCTTTTTCTCTTGGGTTATAATTGCTTTAGCAGTCTATAGCGTAGAATATACGCATCTAATATCTAAAAATGTTTGGTTTGGGTTTATCACTAATTTAGTTCTTTTGTTAAGTGGAGGAATAATCTTAGGAATTATAACTGGGAAATATTTAGAAAGAAATTTGCAATGAAAATTAATCCAACAAAAAAACTGGCTACACAACAAATATATTGCATTTGGCAGATAGAACTAAAAAATGAAGATTCTGGTAAGAAATAAATTTAATCTAAAATTGAAAATAAAGCGTTTCAAAATGCCAAAATCGCCATATTAAACCGATGATAACGCATTCGCCAAAGGCAAACTTTGTATCTTGGTACAAATATTTCAGTTCAAGTTTCAAAGAATTATTTCTTATCTCCCTATTTGGGTAAAACTATAAAAACGTTCTTCAGCACACCACTTAAATAACGATTAAGGGATCGTTATTTTTTTGGTTTAAGTTAGAATATAGTCTTTTAAGCAATTCTAACACTTGAAATAATATTGGCTAAAACAAAAGTAGCCAGAGTTGGCAACACCCAACCTAAATTATGTTGAGCGAGTGGAATAATAGCGTTTATACCTTCTAAATTTTCAGTTGGAATTAAAAATCCTGCAACATCTGGAATGCTAAATATAAAGGTTACAAATACTACTAATCTAAATACCCTTTTTGAAGCATATTTCTCTGGTAACACATTCAGTAAAATTAAAACAATAGCTAAAGGGTAAATAAACATTAATACGGGAAGTGCAACATTAATAATATAGGTAACATCCATTTGCCCAACCAAAACCCCTAATAAACAAGAAATAATAGCTGTAATAAGATACACTTTTTGTGAGTCTTTAAACAACCCTTTAAAAAAATCGGCAGTTCCAACAATAATAGCAACTGCTGTCGAAAAACATGCGAGCGCTACTAACACACTTAAAAAGATAGTGCCTATATTTCCTAATGTTTTAATTGATAATCCTGAAAGTAGTTCAGTTCTTGTGATTTCATTACCAAACTGAGAATTAAATAATGCTCCAACTACTATAAGTCCTGCATAAATTAAAAACAGTCCAGACATAGCAATAAATCCAGATCTTGCAAGAATACTTTTTTTATCTTCAAAAGAAATATTCCCTTTTAGATTATTAATCGAAATAACCACAACCCCTCCAGTAAGTAATCCTGCTAAAGCATCATAAGTTTGATAGCCTTCTAGTAGTCCACTAACAATTGGTACTTCAAACGTAGAAGGATTCATTTCTCCTATTGGAGAAAAAATTCCAAGGACAATAATAACTAACAAAATTAAAACTATGAAAGGTGTTAGATATTTTCCAAGTATCTGTAATACACTGCCTCTATTCATTACAAACAAAAATGCTAATCCAAAATAAATACTACTTGTTAACAGCGAGCTTGAACCAAAAAAAGGTTGAATCGCCATTTCGTGAGTTACAGCGGCAGTACGTGGACATGGTAATGCAATTGCAATAATATAAACACAAATGCAAAATATTAAACTAAATAGAGGTGACACTTTGTTTCCAAAATCTAACATAGTGCCTTGTAATTTTGCATGTGCGAAAAGTGCAAGGAGAGGAATTAACGTTGCGGATGTAACAAAGCCTAAAACAACTAACCACCAATCTGGTCCAGAATTGAATCCTAAAAAAGGCGGTAATATTAAATTTCCTGCTCCAAAAAAAGCAGCAAATATGGCAAATCCAAATACAAAGGTTTCTTTTGTTTTATTCATTTTTTTAAAATATTTGCTTTCAAGATAGTTTAAAAAATAAAAAGAACAAGAAAGATACTGTTCTATGAATTTTTGGAATTACATAAAAAATAGAGAAGAATATATTAATAATAAGAGTATTTTCTTACAATTTTATACATTTCATCGAAAATTAAATGTCTTTTACCGTATTTTATTATTTTTTTATTAAGTTTATCTCAACCAAAACCTACTTAACTATGAAAACAACTACTTCTACAGCAGGACCAGTTTCTAAAATGTACTGCAATGTGTTTGGTCATCAATATGATATCACAAAAAAAGTTACGAAACATGTAAAAGAATACACATGTAAATGTTGCAAGAAACAACTAACAACTGATGGTAATGGTCATTTAACGGAATTAACACCAACTTTTAGAGAAATAAATTCTCTATTAGAACGTATTCATACTTCAAGAATGATTCGTTTAAGTCAAAAAACGCTTGCAGCTTAAATTAAATACTTTAATTTTTTAATTATCCAGAGCATTCCAGCCTTGTGCAGTTATAGGAATTTTAGTTTCTGCTCTAGTAACAAGATGCATTCCAGAGCTTTCCTCTGTCATATAACCAATAACCGTTAAATTAGGGTTTGCCTTAATTTTTGGGTAATCTTCTTGAGAGATTGTCATTAACAACTCATAGTCTTCACCTCCATTTAAAGCAATTGTTGTACTATCTATTTTAAACTCTTCACATGTAGAAATTACTTGAGGGTCTAATGGTATTTTATTTTCATATAAATCACATCCTACTTTACTTTGCTTACATAAATGCATAATTTCAGAAGACAAACCATCGCTTATATCAATCATTGCGGTTGGTTTAACATCCAAATCTTTAAGTAATTTTACGATATCCTTTCTGGCTTCTGGCTTTAATTGTCGTTCAATGATATATGAATATTGATCTAAATCTGGTTGATTATTTGGATTAACTTTAAAAACTTCCCTCTCTCTTTCTAGAACTTGTAACCCCAAATATGCTGCACCTAAATCTCCTGTAACTACAAGCAAATCTTTTGGCTTTGCGCCATTTCTATAAACCACATCGTCTTTATTTACTTCGCCAACAGCAGTAATGGAAATTAATAATCCAGAAGTAGATGATGTAGTATCTCCTCCTACAACATCAATATTATAAACATTAGCAGCAGTTTCTATTCCAGCATATAGTTCTTCAAGAGCCTCAAGTGGAAATCTATTAGATACAGCAATAGAAACTGTAATTTGTGCTGCTACAGCATTCATTGCATAAACATCCGATAAGTTTACAATAACTGCTTTATAACCTAAATGCTTTAAAGGCATATAACTCAAATCAAAATGAACACCTTCAACTAACAAGTCTGTAGTAATAACAATCTGTTTTGAATTGCATTCTATAACAGCAGCATCGTCTCCAACTCCCTTAATTGTTGATTTGTGCTTTATTTTAAAATTTTTAGTTAGGTGGTCTATAAGTCCAAATTCTCCTAAATCGCTTAACTGTGTGTGTTGCTGGTTTTTATCCTCTATCATGCTGCAAATTTAATATTCTTTTCAATAAAAAAATCCTATCAACCCATTTATTAATATAATGTAAGGTTGCATGGTAAAACAGCACATATATTGTATATTTGCTCTCTATTTAGAAATAATCTATATAAGGAATTATGATTAAGGTTTCAGAAACAGCTAAGAAAAAAGTCGTTGAGCTAATGAAAGATGATGGTTACAACCCAAACATGGATTATGTTCGTGTTGGTGTTAAAAGTGGTGGTTGCTCAGGGTTATCTTATGATTTAAAATTTGATAATGAAAAAGAAGAAGAAGATAAAATGTTTGAAGATAATGGTGTTAAAATTATCGTAGATAAAAAAAGCTTTTTATATCTCATAGGAACTACTCTTGAATATTCAGGAGGATTAAATGGAACCGGATTTGTATTTAATAATCCTAATGCCAATCGTACTTGCGGTTGTGGAGAAAGTTTCTCTTTATAATTTTAAGATAATGAATAAATATACCGAAGACGACTTAAAAAAAGAGCTCGAAACCAAGGAATACGAATATGGTTTTTATACAGATATAGAATCTGAAACATTTCCTGTTGGTTTAAATGAAGACATTGTTCGTGCTATTTCACAAAAAAAAGAAGAGCCAGAATGGATGACGAAATGGCGACTTGAGGCGTTTAGGATGTGGAAAGAAATGGAAGAGCCTGATTGGGCAAATGTTAACTACGAAAAGCCCAATTTTCAAAATATTTCGTATTATTCTGCTCCAAACAGCAAACCAAAATACGATAGTATTGACGAAGTAGATCCAGAGTTATTAGCTACTTTCGAGAAGTTAGGCATATCTCTCGACGAACAAAAAAAACTCGCTGGTGTTGCTATGGATGTTGTAGTCGATTCAGTTTCGGTAGCAACAACCTTTAAAAAAACATTATCAGAGAGAGGCATAATTTTCTGCTCTATTAGTGAAGCTATAAGAGAACATCCAGAATTGGTTAAAAAATATTTAGGTACTATAGTGCCACAAAAAGATAATTTTTATGCAGCATTAAATTCAGCAGTATTTAGTGATGGTTCTTTTTGTTATATCCCAAAGGGCGTTCGTTGTCCAATGGAGCTTTCAACTTATTTTAGAATAAACCAAGCAGGAACAGGTCAGTTTGAGCGTACACTTTTAATTGCTGACGAAGGTAGTTATGTTAGTTATCTAGAGGGTTGTACAGCACCAAGTCGTGATGAAAATCAATTACATGCAGCAGTTGTAGAACTTATTGCTCTTGATGATGCCGAAATAAAATACAGTACAGTACAAAACTGGTATCCTGGAAATGCTGAAGGCAAAGGTGGTGTTTACAATTTTGTTACCAAACGTGGTTTATGTGAAAACAATGCTAAAATATCTTGGACACAAGTAGAAACAGGAAGTGCAGTAACTTGGAAGTACCCTAGTTGTATACTTAAAGGTAATAATTCTGTTGGTGAATTTTATTCTATTGCAGTAACAAATAATTACCAGCAAGCCGATACTGGAACTAAAATGATTCATTTAGGGAAAAACACTAAATCAACAATTATAAGCAAAGGTATATCTGCAGGAAAATCTCAAAATAGTTATAGAGGATTAGTACAAGTTCACTCAAGAGCCAAAAACGCACGTAATTTTTCACAATGTGACAGCTTACTTATGGGTAACGAATGTGGCGCACATACGTTTCCATATATAGAAGCGAAAAACAAATCGGCACAAATAGAGCATGAAGCGACTACAAGTAAAATTGGTGAAGACCAAATTTTTTATTGTAATCAGCGTGGTATCGATACTGAAAAAGCAATTGCTTTAATTGTAAACGGTTTTAGTAAAGATGTATTAAATAAGCTTCCTATGGAATTTGCTGTAGAAGCACAAAAATTATTAGAAATTAGCTTAGAAGGAAGTGTAGGATAAAATTTAAATCATGAAAAAAGCAATCTTATTAGCATTATTAGTTTCAACATTTTTAAGTTGTAAAAACGATTCAAAAACAAATGAAGAAAAGGGAGTTCTATCAGAAGATGGTTCTTCAAAAACAGCTAAGCAAAGTGATGGGTTAACCCTTTTAAAAGGCGACTTTATTTATTTTGCAGATGCAGCCGTTTTACAAACTCACAGAGAAGTGTATGGTGTAGTTGTAGATGAAAAAATGCATGAGCTCGACAAGCAAGTACAACAATATAAAAATGAAGTTACCGACATGGTTCCGGTTGAAATTCGTGGAAAAATAATTCCGAAACCAGAAAACGAAGAAGGTTGGCCTTATCGTGTCGAAGTTAAAGAAATATTAAACGTTAGTAAACCAAAACCTCAAGACAATGAGGTTATAAAAGTAGGGAAAGAATAATATGCTAAAGATAAATAATTTACACGCAAGTGTTGAAGATAAGACTATTTTAAAAGGTATTAATCTGGAAGTAAAAGCCGGAGAGGTTCATGCTATAATGGGTCCAAATGGTTCTGGGAAGAGCACATTAGCATCTGTAATTGCAGGTAAAGAAGAATATGAAGTAGATAAAGGGAGTATAATTTTTGAAGGACAAGATGTTGACGAATTAGCTGCAGAAGACCGTGCTCATAAAGGTATCTTTTTATCGTTTCAATATCCTGTAGAAATACCTGGAGTTTCTGTAACAAATTTTATGAAAACAGCTATTAACGAAACTCGTAAAGCTAAAGGCTTAAAAGATATGCCAGCAAACGAAATGCTAAAATTAATTCGTGATAAAGCTGAACTTTTAGAAATCGATAGGAAATTTTTATCACGTTCTTTAAATCAAGGGTTTTCTGGAGGCGAAAAGAAACGTAACGAGATATTTCAAATGGCAATGCTAGAGCCTAAATTGGCAATTCTTGACGAAACCGATTCTGGTTTAGATATCGATGCGCTTCGTATTGTTGCTAATGGCGTAAATAAACTTAAACGCAAAGACAACGCTGTAGTTGTAATTACACATTATCAACGTTTACTTGACTATATTGTTCCCGATTTTGTTCATGTTTTACATAATGGGAAAATAGTGAAATCTGGAACTGCAGCCTTAGCACACGAACTTGAAGAAAAAGGTTACGATTGGATTAAAGAAGAAGTTAACGCTTAACAATTTGTTGATGGAATTAAAAGAAAAATTATTATCATCCTTTTTAGTCTTTGAAAACAAAATTGATGTTGGTTCTTATGTCCAAGATATTAAAAGTGAAGCTATAAAAACTTTTAAAGACAACGGATTTCCTACAAAAAAAGATGAAGATTGGAAGTATACTTCTTTAAATAAAGTTTTAAAAGAAGACTATACTTTGTTTTCTAAAAAAGAGCATAATATTGAATATAGCGATATTAAAAGATACCTTATATACGATATAGATAGTTATAAAATTATATTTATTGATGGTAAATATTCTTCTCATCTCTCAGAAACTACTCACGATGGTATGGATATTTGTTTGACTTCTGCAGCTCTTTCTAAACCAAAATATCGATTAGTAATTGAAAATTATTATAACAAAGTAGCAACAAAAGATAGTTTAACTTCTTTGAATACTGCATTTTCTAATGAAGGTGCTTATATCCATATCCCAAAAAATAAATTGGTAGAAAAACCAATTCAAATTATACACTTCTCTACTGGAAACGAAGCTGCATCAATGTTGCAACCACGTAATTTAATTGTAGTAGGCGAAAACTCACATGTGCAAATTATAGAGCGTCATCAAAGTTTAACTGAAAATCCTGTGTTAACTAATAGTGTGACTGAGATTTTTGCTAATAAAAGAGCCATTGTAGATTATTATAAAGTTCAAAATGATAAACAAAATGCGTCATTAATCGACAATACATTTATTAATCAAAGACAAGAAAGTGTTTGCTCGGTGCATACTTTTTCTTTTGGTGGAAAATTAACACGTAACAATCTTAAGTTCTTCCAAAAGGGAGAACGAATTAATTCTGTGTTAAAAGGAATTACCATTGTAGGAGACAAGCAGCATGTAGATCATAATACTTTGGTAAAACATATTGAACCTAATTGCGAAAGCCATCAAGATTATAAAGGTATTTTTGGAGATAATGCTATTGGTGTTTTTAATGGTAAAGTGGTGGTTGAAAAAGAAGCTCAAAAAACCAACGCATTTCAGGCTAATAATAATATTTTGCTAAATGACAACGCAACAATAAATACAAAGCCTCAGCTGGAAATTTTTGCCGATGATGTTAAATGCTCTCATGGTTGTACTATTGGGCAATTAGATGAAAGTGCAATGTTTTATTTGCGTTCACGCGGTATTCCAAAAAAAGAAGCCAAAGCCTTATTAATGTATGCTTTTGCTAATAATGTTTTAGAAAGTGTAAAGATTCCTGAGCTTAAACATCGTATTAATAGACTTATTGCTGGGAAATTAAGTGTAGATATTGGGTTTGATCTTTAATTATGAAAATCTCAAATCAACATATATATCTAAATGTCGAAGAAATTCGCAAAGACTTTCCAATACTTTCTCGAACAGTTAATGGCAAACCTTTAGTATATTTTGATAATGCCGCAACATCTCAAACACCACAAGTTGTAATTGATGCCATTGTAAATTATTACAGCAATTATAATGCAAATATACATCGTGGAGTACATACATTAAGCCAAGAAGCCACAGATGCTTATGAACAGGCTCGAAAAAAAATTCAGAAACACTTTAACGCTCAGCAAGCTCACGAAATTATTTTTACATCTGGAACAACTCATAGTATAAATTTAGTAGCTAGTGGATTTGCATCTATATTGAAAAAAGGAGACGAAGTTATCGTTTCTGCATTAGAGCATCATAGTAATATTGTACCATGGCAAATGTTATGTGAGCAAACTGGAGCTGTTTTAATGGTGATTCCGATGAACCAAGAAGGTGAATTGGTCATTTCAGATTATGACAATTTACTTTCGAAAAACACTAAACTTGTTTTTGTAAATCACATTTCAAATGCTCTAGGAACCATAAATCCTATCGAATATATTATTAAAAAAGCACATAATGTAGGAGCAGCAGTTTTAATAGATGGTGCTCAAGCCTGTCCTCATATTAAAGCTGATGTACAAGCTTTAGATGTAGATTTTTATGTTGCTTCAGCACATAAAATGTGTGGCCCAACAGGTATTGGAATGCTTTACGGAAAATCAGCATGGCTCAATAAACTACCTCCATATCAAGGTGGAGGAGAGATGATTGCCGAAGTTACTTTCGAAAAAACAACCTATGCCGATTTACCTCATAAATTTGAAGCTGGCACACCAAATATTTGTGGAGGTATTGCTTTTGGAGTTGCTATAGATTATATGAATGCTATTGGATTTGATGCTATTAATTCTTATGAAAATGAGTTACTTAATTATGGCACAGAAAAACTTCTTGAAATTGAAGGCTTGAAAATTTACGGAACTTCCAAAAATAAAACATCCGTTATTTCATTTAATATAAATGGTATTCATCCTTACGATATTGGAACTATTGTCGATAAATTGGGAATAGCTGTAAGAACGGGTCATCATTGTGCACAGCCCATAATGGATTTTTATAACATTCAAGGAACTGTGAGAGCGTCATTTTCATTCTATAATACCAAAAAGGAAATTGATGCTTTGGTAGATGCTGTTAAAAAAGCTAAACAAATGTTATCTTGATTTTTGGCTTTGTTTTTGCTTTAATTAAGTAAATAATATTAAAAAGACATTACAATGAAATTTTTATTCAGCTTATTTACAATAGTCTTAATAACTAAAGCATGTGATAATAGTAACGTGGTTTCGGAAACAAGTCCTACAAATGAAGTAGAAATGGCTTCAAAAGAAGATATCGCATTAGGAGATTCTATTGTACTCCAAACACTAAATCCTGTAGGTGCATATTATATAACATCTTTAAAAGAAGCCGATACTAAATCTTTAAATCTTACAATAAATTTTATTGAAGGCTCAAATAAAGTTTCAGGTTTTTCTGGTTGCAATCATTTTTCTGGAACATATACTATAAAAAAAGATTCAATAGATTTTGGGGAGCTTATGTCTACCAAAATGTATTGTGAAAAAACTCAAGTTATAGAATACTTAATGTTGAATTGTTTATCTCAAATAAATTCATTTTCATTAAAAGAAAACGTATTAGTTCTTAAAAATGAAAAAGAAAATTTATTAATAGCTCAAAAAGAAATTGTTAAAAAAACCAATCCAAATATTGCTATTGAGTATTCAACATTATCTAGAGGGTCGTACAAAATGATACAATTGGCAAATAAAACGATTTCAGTTCAAAAAAGTAGAAACTCCAAAATGATAACAAAAGTTTGCAGTGATGACGAATGGAATAAAATTATTAATGTTGTCGATGCTATAAACCTTAAAAATTTAACAACTCTAAAAGCTCCAACTCAAGCTAGACTATACGATGGTGCTGCTATAGCTAATTTAAAAGTATTATATAACAAAACTACTTACGATGTGCCTCCATTCGACCATGGTAAACCTGCAAAAGAAATTGAAGCACTTGTTAGCCAAATTTTATCAATAGCTGGAAACATTGAATAGCAAAAATTCTTATTGTATTTTTGCCTAAAATTAAAAGCGTGACCATACAAGATATACAAAACGAGATTATTGATGAGTTTTCAATGTTTGACGATTGGATGCAACGCTATGAATATATGATTGAGCTCGGTAAGTCTTTGCCATTAATTAGCGATGAACATAAAACCGACGATAATATTATTAAAGGTTGCCAAAGTAAAGTTTGGGTTCATGCTGAAATGAATAACGATAAGGTTATTTTCACAGCAGATAGTGATGCTATAATTACAAAAGGGATTATCGCCATACTTATTAGAGTATTTTCTGGTCAGCATCCAAAAGACATTATAGAAGCTGATACTAATTTTATTGACGAGATTGGATTAAAAGAACATTTATCGCCAACACGTGCCAACGGATTAGTAAGCATGATAAAACAAATAAAAATGTATGCAATAGCATACCAAACACAACTTAATTAAGATGAGTAATACTATAAACACAACAGAGTTAGGTGAAAAAATAGTTCGCGTTATAAAAACAATCTACGATCCTGAGATTCCTGTGGATATATATGAATTAGGATTAATATATGATGTTTTTGTAAACGAAGATTTAGATGTAAAAATATTGATGACCTTAACAACTCCTAATTGTCCAGTTGCCGAAACGCTTCCGTTAGAAGTTGAAGAAAAAATAAAATCAATCGACGAAGTAAAAAGTGCCTTTGTGGAAATTACTTTTGATCCACCTTGGAATCAAGATTTAATGAGTGAGGAAGCTAAGCTAGAATTGGGAATGTTATAAATCATGCCTGAAGAAATAATTAATCGTGTTGCAAACAGCAAACTAATCACTATAGATTTAGAGGATTTTTATCCTGTAGGTCAACGATTAGTTTTCGATATTAAAGATTGGCTGTTTGAAGGGTTAGTGCTACGAGAAATAGATTTTAGACAACGTATAAAAGCTCATGATTGGTCACAATATCAAAATTACTATGTTGCACTTACTTGTTCTACAGATGCAATTATTCCTAGTTGGGCATATATGCTACTTACAATTCATTTAGAACCTTATGTAAAACAAGTTCTAGTTGGAGATCTTGAAACGCTTGAGAGTTCAATCTATCAAGATATTATTGCAGGGTTAGATGTTTCCAAATTTAAAGATAAGCCTATTATAATAAAAGGATGCTCAAATAAGCCCGTGCCTAAAAATGCTTATCTCTTATTATCTTCTAAACTCGTTCCTGTTGCCAAGTCTATTATGTTTGGTGAGGCTTGTTCATCAGTGCCACTTTTTAAACGCAAATAAAAAAATTAATTTATAGTCAAAACCAATCAAAATGAAAATGTTTTGGTCTAAATTTTTCAAGGCTTATATTTGCATCCATTTAAAACCTTAAACTTATTTTAATGAAAAATCTATTATTCTTCACCTTTTTTGCTTCAATCATTTCAATTAATGCACAAACATTAGAAGAATTGAAAGCAGACCAAGCAACTAAGAAAGATTCTATAGCTGCAATCCAATCTAGAGTAAATGCTATACAAGGGCAGATTGATGCTTTACCTGGATGGAAAGTTAAAGCCTTTGGAACTATTGGTGGAAGTCTGTCTAATTTCAATAATTGGTATTCTCAAGGGACTCCTAATAATTCGTCTGGAAATATTGGGTTTACTATTAATGCAAATGCTAACCTTATTCAAGACAAATTCTTTTGGCGAAATGCTGCTACTGTAAATTTAAATTGGGTGAAGCTAGATGATAAAGACAATCCCGATGACGAAACAAACTTTAATCCAACAACCGATGTCTTTAATATTTCTTCATTGTATGGTCGAAAGTTAAGTGAAAAATTTGCAATTTCTACCCTTGCAGAATATAGAACCACTTTGTTAGATAATTTTAATGATCCTGGATACCTAGATCTTGGTCTTGGTGCAACATGGACTCCAATAGCCGATTTAGTTGTAGTTATACAACCTCTTGATTATAATTTTGTTTTTAGTGATGAGAGTGTTGTTTTTGAATCTTCATTTGGTGCAAAAATTCTTGCAGATTATACTAAAAAAATAGGTGCAATTAATTTTAAAACTAACCTTTCTATGTTCCAAAGTTATGAAAGTTCAAACCTTTCTAACTGGACTTGGACAAATTCTTTTGGTTATACTTTATGGAAAATGATTGGTATTGGTTTTGATTTTGGGTTACGCAATAATAAACAAGAAGCTCTTAATTATGCTCTAAATACTTTAGGAGATATCGATGCTAATTTTGATAATGTTGATAACGATTTACAAAGCTACTGGGTGTTTGGTTTAAGTTATTCATTTTAACTAAATCTCCTCCATAAGAAACTCGTTTTAATAAAGCGAGTTTCTTGTTTAATATTCATCGTAATCAGGGTATAAAAAATGATTGTATGGAAAACGTGTGATATGAATTTGTCTTACTTCATCGTAAACACGTTTTTTAAAATCTTCAAGGTTTTCTTTATTTAAAGCAGAAATAAATAATGCATTTTTTCCTATTTTACTCATCCAAGTATTTTTCCATTCTTGTAACGAATAATTTGCCTTTGTCCTTACTGCAATTAAATCTTCATCGTCAAAAGGCTCTGGTGAATAAGCATCAATTTTATTAAATACCATTATTGTTGGTTTATCTGAACTATTAATTTCACCTAAGATTTTATTCACGGACTCTATATGCTCTTCAAAATTAGGATGTGAAATATCAACGACGTGTAATAATAAATCGGCTTCACGAACTTCATCTAGTGTACTTTTAAAAGATTCAACAAGTTGAGTAGGTAGTTTTCTAATAAACCCAACGGTATCACTCATTAAAAAAGGCAAGTTTTTAATAACTACTTTTCGTACTGTAGTATCAAGTGTTGCAAACAATTTGTTTTCGGCAAAAACCTTAGATTTACTAATTACATTCATTAAAGTAGATTTGCCTACATTGGTATAACCCACTAAAGCCACACGAACCATTTTGCCACGATTGCCTCTTTGCACAGCCATTTGCTTATCAATCGTTTTAATTTTTCCTTTTAAAAGAGAAATTTTATCTCGCACTATACGTCTATCGGTTTCTATTTCAGTTTCTCCTGGACCTCGCATTCCTATACCACCTTTTTGTCGTTCAAGATGCGTCCACATCCCTTTTAATCGTGGTAACAAATATTCGCATTGTGCTAATTCTACTTGAGTACGTGCATAACTAGTTTGTGCACGTTGTGCAAAAATATCTAAGATTAGGTTGGTTCTGTCTAAAACTTTACATTCGAGAATCTTACTAATATTACGCTCTTGTGCTGGCGATAATTCGTCATCAAAAATAGCAGTCCCAATGTTGTTATCTTTAATATAACGCTCTACATCTTCCATTTTCCCTGTACCTATAAAAGTTTTAGGGTTAGGCATATCCATTTTTTGAGTAAATCGCTTCACAACTTCTCCTCCTGCTGTAAATGTTAAAAACTCTAACTCGTCTAAATACTCTTTAGATTTTTCTTCATTCTGAGCTCTTGTAATAACACCAATTAAAACAGCTTTTTCTAATGCTATGTCCTTCTTTTCAATCATTGTATTAATTAAGGTACAAATGTACGAATTGCATATACTTGATTTTAGTATTTTAGTTACCTAAATTTCAACATATGCCATTTTCTGTTTTTAAAAGAGAAAAATATTCAAATTATTTTACAATAGCGTTTTACAACCTAGAAAACTTGTTTGACACTTTCGATAATAAGCGTACTCATGATAACGATTTTTTACCTACTTCGGAGAAACAATGGACGCTTAAACGCTATAAAAAGAAAGTTAGAAAGCTAGGTTATACCATTTCTAGAATAGGCACTAAAACATCTAATAACCTTCCTGTAATAATTGGATTGGCAGAGGTTGAAAACAAATTGGTTGTAAATGATTTAATTCATTCAAAATTTTTAAAAGCAAAAAACTATGATATTGTTCACTACGATTCTCCTGACGAAAGAGGCATTGATGTAGCGCTTATTTATAATCAAGACTTTTTTAAAGTCGTATCTTCAGAAACTTTTTCAATTAATCTTACTGATGAAGATGGAAATCCAGACTATACAAGAGATATTCTACTCGTTGAAGGATTTTTAAATGAAGAAAAAGTATTTGTGCTTGTAAATCATTGGCCTTCGAGGAGTGAAGGTGAAAAAGAATCGGAACATAAACGTTTAATAGCTTCAGCAAAAGTTATAGAAATTATAGACTTGATAAAGCAACGCGATAGCAATCCAAAGATAATTGTTATGGGAGATTTTAATGATAACCCATCAAACAAAAGCATTAAGCAACTAGTGAACTCACAAGATTTATATAATCCTATGGAAACTTTATTGTCTCACACTAAAGGAAGTTTGAATTACCGTTTTCAATGGATTTTATTTGATCAAATTCTTATTTCAACGAATTTTTTTGAATATAAGACTAACGCTCATAGTTTTTCTAGAGCCTCTATTTTTGATGATGCATTTTTAAAACAATTTAAAGGAAAATATAAAGGGTCTCCTTTTAGAACTTATGTAGGATTAAAATATAAAGGTGGCTATAGCGACCATTTTCCTGTTTATATTCATTTAAAGAAAACTATTTAGTAAAATTATTGCTAGTGTTGCACTTGCTATAGGCAATAGCCAAAGCAATAGGATATTATACTTGACGCTTTTTTTATGACTCATTTTAGCATTCTTTACCATACGTGTTCTCCCATTGTAAGACATCCAATTTTTAAAATAAATAACAAAAGATATTACAATAAATAATGTCCACCCATTATTTGATGTTAACGTTTCTACGTGCATTTGCCTAAAAAACCCTGCAAAAAAACTACCTAATAATAATATTAAACTTATTTGAAGTATAGAAATATAAAACACTGCAATAGTACTTGCTTTTCTTTTATAAGAAATTTTATAATATGAGTGAATGGAGAAAAACAATTGGTCAAAAACGGTCATATCTGTGAAAATACTATTAAAAACATAAAACCTGCTAATTTACTTAGCAGGTTTTATGATATAAATTAGTTTGGTTCTATTTAGTTAGAAGCAATAATATTAAAGTCGTCTATTTGGAAAGCTCCATCTAAAGTGCCGTCATTTCCAGAGCCATTTACTTTAAAAGCCACATATAAAGTTCCAGTATATGATGATATATCTATTAAACCAGAGTCAATCAATTGATACCAAGAGGTTGATTCTGTTGGAAAAATTGCTGATAACTCCTCCCAAGTAGCAGCTAGAACATCTGAGCCGTCAAAGTCTGTTGACACTAAAACTTTAATTGAATTATCTGGAGAATCAACATCTAAATGATGTTGTGCAGTTTTAAAGTTTAAAAATTCATTGTTTTGAGCATCCATATCAATACTTGGAGAAATTAACCAACCAATGTTTACATCATCATTAGTATTATAAGATGAAAATTCAGCAGTACCAATGTTATTAAAAACTTGTTCTGTCCATAATTCACCACCAACTTCTGCAAAATTCACCCAACCTAGAATATTTAAGTTCGAATTATCTGTTCCAGATTGGAAATCTTCACTTATTATTTCAGTAAAATCTGCTGGGTCAAGTAAAGAACAACGTGCTCCTGTTAGATTTACATCATTAGTTGAATTTAATGCTAATATTAAACTACTACCATCAAAAGTTTTGCTTACTACTGCAGTTAATGTTCCATTGCCTGTTGGTAATAATTCATTTTGAAAACTTGCGAAACCGCTTGTTTCTAATAGAAAGTTACTATATTCAAATCCACCACAAGCTTGCATCGTTCTTTGTGTGTCAAATGTCTCAATTGGGTCAAAATAACGTTCGCCATCTAAGTTGTCAGCAAACTCAACATTTTCAACACTTACTAATAAACCAACATCGTTATTTGTTAATTGAGTAAAAGTTTTTACAACAGGAATCATCTCCATTGTGTTTTCTGATCTAAGTACACTCAGCCTAATTTGATTTTCGTTTAAACTTTCAACTGTAGTTCCAAATTGATCGGTTTCTGTTCCCCCACCTATAGCAGTAACTCCATTTCCAACTCTCTCTTCACCTATAAATAGCCCTTTAAGACTAATATAAACTTCTCTTCCAAAGTTGAATTGATTATAAGTGTCTACTTGATTCAATATTACTTTTAAAGCTCCTGTTGGGTTTGTCGGACTATCTTGGATATAGAATTCTTTATAAAAGTTTCCTGTATGGTCTGATGAAGACACATATCCCTTCACATAAATATCAGTTTCAACAGCTTCTATAAACGCTCCTGTTTGGTACATTGCTTTAACAACGTCAATTGATACTTCTGTAGCGCTACTTAATAATACTTGTAACCCTGCGTTTTCTTCGTTACCTAAACTACTAGGAATAGTGTAATCATCATCTTCTACACAAGATGTAATAGCTCCTATTATTACAAAGCTTAATATTAATGTTAAAAATTTGTTCATTTTTTTCATGACATTATTTTTTTTGGTTTTCGAAAATGCTTCGCATTTCATAATTGTAATATTATAATTAATAATTTTCTTTTTCTAAAATCTAAAGTTCACATTTACAAAGTAATTGGTGCCACGACCATACCAATATTTTGGTCCAAACACACGTTTTGGAGTTGCATTGTCATCTCTTAATTCTCTAAAATTTGCATTACGCCCTTGTTCAAAACCTCCAGTTTTATATTGTTTGTCTAAAAGGTTACCAACACTTGCAAAAAAGCCTATATAATAGTCTCCTATTCTCCATGACTTTCCTCCAATAAGGTTAACCACCATATAGTCATCAAACTCTTCTTGTTTTAATAATTCTGTAGCAATAGCTTCATCATAATCATTAAATGGTAATCCATCAGCGTCTAAAAAGAAATTTTCTGTTCGTGTTAATGTATTAATATCTAAGTATGCATTAGAGAAAAAGTTTGCTGTTGCACCAACCCACCAATAATCTGGATCTCTATATTCAAACCCAACAGATGCCGCACGTTGCGGTCCTCCAGCAACTTTATAGTCTTTTAAATTAGCCTGCCCATAAGAAATAGACCCATCGGCTGATGTAAAACTAGATGAGGTTAAATACAAATCAGGATTATTATCATAAGTATATTGACCAATTGAAGCAGCGCCTTTTAATTTTATTGTAGGGGTTACTTGTGCCTCAATTCCAAATTCCACTCCAATATGTTTTTTATCCACGCCTTGTAAAACCTCTTGAACAAAAGCAGAGGTGTCATTGTTTTCGATTTCAAAACCACTTAATCCATCAGCAAAAAAGAAACCAACTTCATTAGCATCTTCTATTTTAGAGTAGTAACCTGTCACTTTTGCTTTTACAATTGAAGATCTAAAAATATAACTTGCATCAATTGAGCTTATTTTTTCTTCTTCAATATTTCTTACAATATTGTGGTTTTCTCTTGAATTGGAAAACGTGTTTCTTAAAGAAGGTGCTCTAGTAATATAACCTGCATTAACATCTAACACATGTTTCCCCGTTATTTTGTAGGTAAAGCCCCCTTTCGCGCCAAAGCCTGTGAATGACAATTCTTTTCCTTTTCCTAGAGAAGCAGCACCTGGAAATTTACTATGTTCCCATAAACCCTCTCTTTGATATTTTGTGTTTGTAATACTTCCTGCTAAATAAAAATCAACTTTGTTATATTTAAACTGCCCCTGTGCATACCCAGAAATCACATCAGCAAATAAATTATAGTTATATCTATATTTATCACCTTTACCTACAACCCCATCTGGGTTTTGGTTATCATATTGAAAACCATCAAATGAATCTACATTTAAAGTTCCTATCGTTGAACCTAATGCGTCTATAATTTCACCAAAGTTTTCAGATTTGAGAGTTTTATAATTAACAGAAGCATTTAATAAAATGTTTTCGTTAATCTCTGAGCTTAAAATAGAATTAACTGTGAGTTGTTTATCATCACTTCTGTCTTCATACAAAGTGTAAGCAGCATAATTATCACCAATATTATTAGTAATGTTTGCATCTAAAATGCGTTCCCAATCAATTTGACCGCTATTTATAAAATTTTGTTCCTTTATAAAGGCATCAGCATAGTTTGGACCATCGGGATGTGATAATTCAAAACTTGGTAAATCTTGATAATATGCTGGACTTGGGTTTCCTCCTCCTGAATAATCCAAACGACTATTCCCAAGTTTCCCAAATTGATAACCAACATTAGTGTTTAAAGTTGTTTTATTGTTTAAAGTCCAATAATGGTTCAACATAATGATTGGCTCTTCAACTTCTTTTATACGCGAGTTACGTTTATCGCCATCTAAATAACCCCAATATTCGTTATATTTTATGCCTTTTAAATCGAAAACTTCTTGTGTATTAGGTGAAGATTTACCCCTTCTGTTAGGCGCATAAATAGATGTGAAATTTAAACTGTGCTTATCATTGATTTTCTTTTCTACTGAAGCAAAAAATGAATTTGAATCGTACAAAGTCGCATCTTGATAACCTTCATTTCCCCAACGTCTTCCAGCTGAAATTGTATAAGCCCAGCCTCCTTCAACTAATCCTGAAGCGTAAGATACCATTAATCTATTTGTGTAACTTCTATTTGAAGAAGAATATGTTACACGACCACCTGGTCTAGCTTGTGAAGCTCTAACATTAATATTTGTAGATCCTAAGATACCTCCAAAATTATAAGCAGATGGTGTTAATCCCGAAGTTAATTCTTGATTTCTTAATACATCGTTTAATCCTCCCCAATTACTCCATTGTGGTCTCCCATTGTATAGTTTGTTCATTTCAATTCCATTAATTAAAACGGATCCATTATCTGAATCTAACCCTCTTACTCTAAAAAAGGAAGAACTAAACTCAAAAGCTGCAGTACGCTGAAATACATCTAGAGATGATTGTAATAATCCAGAAATATTATCTGAAGCACTTGTATCATCATCCAATTCATCATCAGAAAGTGAAATTGTAAATAAATCTGACTCATCAGAAATATCAATATCTAAAGTCATATCTGTAATATTTACAGTTTGACCTTCATTAACTACAATTGGATATCTTTTAATAGTATAACCGTCTTTAGAGATTTTTAATACTTGCTCTCCAAGAGGTACATTACTAGAAAAAATAAACTCTCCTAAGCTATTTGTTTGTGTGACTTGAAGTGTTTCTTCAATTGTAATAGTAACATTAGGAATTGGTTCAAAAGAAGTGGCATCTTTAACACTTCCCTTTATAATAGTTTGCTGTGCAAACATTGTAAAGGTTGAAAAAATTCCGAATAAAAAAATAAATAAACCTTTTTTCATATTAGAAATTATATAATTGTTCGTTTTGTCTTAAATTGTTATTAATTAAGGCTAACAAATTTACATTATTTATTATTAATATTTACATTTGGCGTAAGATTTGATTACGTAATAACATTAACATAATACCTTTATTAATGACGACAATAAAATTTTGGCTAACCAGTTTATTAATTCTTGGTTTTTTAAGTGTAAATGCACAAGAAAAGAAAAAATTTAAAGTACACACAATAGCTTTTTATAATTTGGAAAACTTATTCGATACCATTAATGATCCCGATAAATTTGATGAGCGTAGCCCTATTATGGAAATGAAAGCTAATCGTGCTGAAATCTATAAAAAGAAAGTACATAATATGGCACGTGTTCTTGCCGATATTGGTTCTGAAGTTACACACAATACACCTGCGATTATAGGTGTTTCTGAAGTAGAAAATAGAGAAGTTCTTGAAGATGTAGTAAACGACCCTTTACTTTTACCAAAAGATTATGGTATTGTACATTTTCATTCTCCCGATGAGCGAGGTATAGATGTGGGTTTATTATACCAAAAAAAGCTATTTACTCCAGTACATACTAGTTCTCACGAACTTAAAATTTATAATGATACAAACGGTAAGCGTGATTACACAAGAGATCAATTATTAGTTAGCGGTAAATTAGAAGGCGAAATGATTCATCTTATTGTTAACCATTGGCCATCTAGAAGTGGTGGCGAAGCACGAAGTAGATCAAAACGTGTTGCAGCTGCCAAGCTCACTAAACGAATTATGGATTCACTACAATCTATAGATCCTTATGCCAAAATTTTTACCATGGGCGATTTAAACGACAACCCTACCAATGCAAGCGTGAAAGATGTTTTAAAAGCGAAAAAGGATAGAGAAGATGTAAAACTTAAAGGTATTTATAATCCTATGGAAGCAATGGTTAAAAATGGACTTGGCTCTAATGCTTATAGAGACGCTTGGAGTTTGTTCGATCAAATATTGATAACAAAGCCTTTACTTGAAAAAGATTATTCTTCATTTCGATTTTATAAGGCAGGAATTTTTGACAAGAACTATTTAATAAGTAAAAAAGGGCAATATAAAGGGTATCCATTCCGTAGTTTTTCTAATGGTGGTTTTACTAACGGCTTTAGCGATCACTTCCCTGTTTTTGTATATGTGATTAAAGAAATAAAATAAACGGATTCCTGCCTTCATAAGAACAACAAGACATAAAAAAAGCGACAATTATTTGTCGCTTTTTTTATGCTTTTAACTAAACCATGAATTCCAAGGTATTCTAGATAAAAATAGAACTAATGCAATCGTATAAAAGATTGCTATAACCTTAAATTTGGAAATAGACGTCAATTTCTTCTTATGTTTAGAATAGCCAATAGTTATTAATACAAGTGCTAAAATATTAATTAATGGGTGCTCAACTAAATAGAGTCTATTAACAGAATCTTTCATTATCTCTCCCATTCCCATGTCGCTAAAAAGATTAAATCTTGGAGATACAAAATAGAGTAATAATCCTATTAACAGTTGTATATGCGATACTATAAGAGTAAATAACGAAATCCTAAAATCTTTAGCATGATATTCCTTTTTCCCTATAAATTTAAAAATCGCATTAAAAGTTGCTAATACTAAAATTAATAATACAAGATATGCCCAATATGAATGCAATAGCTTAACTGTGTCGTACATAATATAAAAATTTAATTAGTTAGCAAAAATAGTAAATTTTGAGTATAAAAAAACCTGCTCAGATTGAGCAGGTTTTAATAGTATTAAAAATTATTATTTTAATTAAAAATGTATCTTAGTCCAATACGCATTTGCCATCTAGAACTTGCAACTCCAGAGTCATCAATTCCTTCTAAATTATCAACAACTGATGGATTAAAGCTAAATACTGGATCTGGTGCAGCATCTTCAGTATCTAATAACTCAATGTTTCTAGCAAATTTTCTAACTCCCCAATCTTTGTTTATTAAGTTTGTTAAATTAAAAATGTCTAACGTGAATTGTAATGTGTTATTTGCATTTCCTAAATCAAAATTTAAATCTTGAGTTAATTTAAAATCAACAACATGTGTCCAAGAGTCACCTCTATCGCCATTACGCTGTGCATATTTACCTCTTCTGCTTCTTAAGTAATCATTCCCTTCGATAAATGCATCTAACGCATCCCATTGCTGTTGTGAAGTAAGTCCGTTTGCTCCATCTTCTAAAGCGATTTCACTTTGATCTGCAGGCACATAAATTAATGCATTATCTCTAGAATCATCATTTAATAAATCTGGTCCATCATTATATGTGTATGAAAATGGTCTACCTTCAGTACCTTCGTAGAAGAAACTAAGAGTAGTTTTGAAGTTTTTCATCCAATCAAACTCATAAGACATCCAACTTGTTATTCTACTCCCTGCGGCAAAGTCTGAGCGGGTTACAGGTAAATTAGAGTTTTTACCATTTACAGTTTGAATACCTCTCCATTGAGAACTATTTTGTGATGATGTTAAATCAAAGATCCCTTTAGAATCTCCATAACTATAAGTCACATTTCCAGTAAATCCATTAGAATAAGGTTTTGTAATTCCTATTGACGTATTCCAAGAGTGTCCTTCAGTAGTATTAGATCCTAAAATTATTCTTCCATAAGTTGCATCTAACTTTGCCCAAGAACTATCACTATAATAAGGTCTATCGTCTGCTCCATTTAAAAATCCTTGTGGACCATCAATATTTAAATTTTCATAATATATAGTTTGAATATTGTCTTGGAAAATATAATCTGCATTTAATACTAATCCCCACCAAGGTAACTTTTGATCAATACCAATATTATATTTCATTATTTGAGGTAACTTTAAGTTTCTTGCAAATAAATCGATATTACCACCTGTTTCACCAGTTCCTGGTTGCGCACCAACTGGTTGATTATTAACATCTGGGTTAAATCCAAAATCTGGACTACTATCAAATTCATATCCTCCAGTTACACCATTGTTATTATATGATCCTCCTGGCCATACTAATGGAATTCTAGATGTAAACACACCTAATCCACCTCTAATTTGAGTTTTATACTCTCCTTTAACATTCCAATTAAATCCAATTCTTGGAGAAAAATGAATCTGAGAAGACGTTGCTTGACCAACTTTAGCTCCTTGTAAGTCTTTTCCTGCGTTTTCTAATAAAGGAATCGTTACATTATTAAAGTGATCGTTTACTAAACCATCTTCCCAAACAGGTAAATCAAAACGAAGACCAAAAGATAATTTAAAATCATCATTCATTTGCCATTCATCTTGAAAATATAACCCATATTGTTTTAAATCAAATTCTGCAGCTCCTGAAGATGTGTCTCCAGCACCATCAGATATTAGAGAATATCCTCTTTGATATCGCTCTGGAAATGCATCATTTAAAAAATCGCTTAAACCATCAAACTCATAATATCCATAGTTACTAGCAAAAAATAAGTTTTTTGTAGAAGAAAATTCATTGTGAGTACCAATAGTTACGGTGTGTGCTCCTTTATATATAAGAAAATCATCAGTTATAGTAAATACCTTTTGATCTAACAAGTTTGCAGTTGAATATTGTTCTCCTCCAAAATTTAAATCACCTGATCCATCATGAATTTCTACATAAGGAAATGGATCTCCTAAAGGATCTCTATCATCTGCAACATTTGTATATCCTATTACTAAACGATTAGATGTCATTGAATTAATATTCCAATTCCATTCTAAAGTCGCCGAATTAGTGGTAGATAAAAATAACTCTGATCCATTAATGAAGCTTATATCGTTATAATCTGAATTTCTAGCTTCTAAATTTGAAATATCTGTATATCTATAAGATAATGATAATTTATGATCATCACTAACATTATAATCAAGTTTTACAGTTATTTTATCGTTATCTAATGTTGATGTACCTTGATCAAAAGAACCGAGGTCGTATCCAAATCTTGACGACACGTTACTTCTTAGCGCATCTATTTCTGCTTGTCCAGAATCGCCAATGTAGTTGCCTAAATCAAATGGATCTGGCGTTTCACTTTCTTCTCTTTCATAATTTACAAAAAAGAACAATTTATCTTTAATTATTGGTCCACCTAAACTAATACCATAAGTGTTAGATGTAAATTCAGATATTTTTTCTCTACTTCCTCCTGAAGAAACCAAATCTACAGGCGTCTTGCCTACTAAATTTTCATTTCTCATAAATCCATAAACGGTTCCTTTAAATTCATTTGTTCCCGATTTGGTAATTGCATTTATTGCTCCTCCAGTAAATCCAGAAAGCTTAACATCAAATGGTGCAACTGCTACATTAAATTGCTCAATAGCATCCATAGAAAATGGTGAAGCTCCTGTTTGACCACCATTTGTCCCAGAACTTGACAAACCAAATTGATCATTATTTACAGCTCCATCAACAAAAATAGTATTGAAACGATTGTTTTGACCAGCAATACTAATACTGAACCCATCTGAGCCTTCAGATATAACAGCTTGTGGTGTTACTCTAACAAAATCTGCAATAGATCTTGATGTAGATGGTAAATTATTAATTTGTCTAGAATCTATTGTCGTTTCTGCTCCAGTTTTATTACCATCAAAAACATTATTAGCTTGAATAGCAATTATTACTTCCTCCAGCGCGTTAGCTTCTTCTACCATAGAGGCATTTATTCTAAACGTTTGACCAAGTTGAAGAGTTACATTTTCTCTTATATAATCTTGATATCCTACATAAGTAATAGTAACTGTATATGGCCCTCCAACTCTCATATTTGAGATTCTAAATAAACCATCAAAATCGGTTGCGGCACCATATCTTGTCCCTGAAGGAACATGTATAGCAACTACGTTAGCTCCAGGTAAAGGACCATTTGTGTCCAGTACTTTACCATTCATTGAAGAGGTTGTAAGCCCCTGTGCGAAAATGTCAGATGCAGTAGCAAAAAACATTAATACAATTAATAATTGAGTAATTTTTTTCATATTAAAATTAAAATTGGTTTAAACTATGGCAAAAATAAGTATAATTAATCATACCTTATTAACTTAATGTTAACAATTTTACCGAGGTTGAAGATACTATTATTCTGCAAAACTCAAAAATTATACACGCTAAAACTATAAACAGAGTTTTTAACAAAAATTATGTTAAATTTTTATAATATTTTAAAAGATTTACTGTAGAAGAATCATGATTGTTAATAGAAATAGCGTTAAGCTCATTTAAAATTTTGCCTGCTAGTTGCTTTCCTAACTCTACGCCAAACTGATCGAAGCTGAAAATGTTCCAGATAACACCTTGAACAAATATTTTATGCTCGTACATCGTTATTAATTTCCCTAAACTTTCTGGTGTTAACTTTTCTATAAAAATGGTATTTGTGGGCTTATTGCCTTCAAAAACTTTAAACGGAATGAGATTGTTATTTTCTTCAGTAGAAGTGTTTAAACCCTTTGATGCTAAAATAATGTCCTGCTTTGTTTTTCCTTTTAATAAAGCTTCAGTCTGTGCAAAAAAGTTAGACATTAGTTTGTCTTGATGATCTTTATTGCCATGTAGTGATTTTGCAAAGCCTATAAAATCAGCTGGAATTAACTTTGTGCCTTGATGAATTAATTGGAAAAAAGCGTGTTGTGCATTTGTTCCTGGCTCTCCCCAAATAATTGTTCCTGTTTGGTAATTTACATGTTCTCCATTTCTGTCAATACTTTTTCCATTACTCTCCATTATAGCTTGCTGCAAATAGGTTGCAAACTGATTTAAGTATTGCGAATACGGTATTACTGCTTCGCTTTCTGCCTTAAAAAAATTGTTATACCAAATACTTATAAATGCTAGAATTACAGGAATATTTTTATCGAAAGTCTCCGTTTTAAAATGTGTGTCCATTTTGTGAGCTCCTTTAAGCAAGCTTTCAAAATTAGTGTAACCTACCGACAAACTGATACTTAAACCAACAGCACTCCATAATGAAAATCGTCCCCCAACCCAATTCCACATAGGGAAAATATTATCTTCTTCAATCCCAAAAGATTTAACAGATTCAATATTAGTTGATACTGCAACAAAATGTTTGGCAATTTCCTGTTTAGATGCCGACTTTAAAAACCACTCTTTAATAGTATTTGCATTAGAAAGTGTTTCTTGGGTTGTAAATGTTTTAGATACTATTACAAATAATGTAGTCTCTGGATTTAGTTTTCTAAGAGTTTCATTTACATGATCTCCATCTACATTACTTACAAAATGTGTTGATAATCGATTTTTATAAAACTGAAGGGCTTCTACAACCATGGCTGGTCCTAAATCGGAACCTCCAATACCAATATTAACGATATCTGTAAATTGCTTTCCTGTATAGCCTTTACTTTTACCTTCAACTATTTGGCTCGTAAAATCCTTGATTTTTTTTCTTACTTGATAAACTTCTGGGATTATATTTTTGTCATCAACAAACACCTTATCATCTTCACTTGCTCGTAACGCTGTATGTAAAACAGCTCTATCTTCGGTTTGATTGATTTTATCTCCAGAAAAATATTTTGAAATTGCATCATTTAAGTCTAGTTCTTCAGCTAGTTCTTTAAATAAATCTATTGTTTTTTGAGTAATTCTGTTTTTAGAATAATCAACATAAAAATCATCCCATATAATTGTAAAACGATTTGCTCTTTGTTCATCTTCTATAAACCAATCTTTCATATGAACATCTTTAATCTCGTTAAAGTGTTCTTCTAATTTACGCCAAGCATTAGTCTTTGTTGGATTTATGTTTTTAAGCGACATCTATTTTATTTGAGTTACTTGCTTTTCTAAATCTTTATCTACAGATTCTTCTTCTAAAAATTCTATATTATCTATTTGAATTTTTAAAGGTTTTATAAACTCTAAATATCTTGCTTTAAGCTCTTCTGAAATAGGTTTAGCTTCTGGAAGCTTTTGTTTAAATGGATCCACTTGTTTTCCGTTTTTCCAAAAACGATAGCACACGTGAGGTCCAGCAGTATTCCCTGTCATACCAACTTTTCCTATGACATCACCTTGTTTTACAAAATCACCAACTTTCACAAGCCGTTTACTCATATGAAGATATTGCGTAGAATAGGTAGAATTGTGTTTTATTTTTACATATTTACCATTGCCTCCTTTACGTGTAGATTCAACTACAGTTCCGTTAGCTGTTGCTAATATTGGTGTGCCAACGTTTGCTGCAAAATCTGTGCCTCTATGTGGTCTCACTCTATTTCCATAATACGCAATTCTACGGCGAAGATTATAACGAGATGACACACGACTAAACTGTACTGGAGCTTTTAAAAATGCGCGTCGTAAGTTCTTTGCTTCTTCGCTAAAAAAATCTCTAGTGCCTTTTATACTGTCAGTTTCGAAATCAAACGCATAAAACGGTTCCTTTTTATGTTCAAAATATGCTGCCTTAATATCAGCTATTCCATCATAAATTGTATCATCAATATATCTGTCGGTATAAATCACTTTAAACCTGTCTCCTTTTTGTAAGCGGAAGAAATCTATTGTCCATGCATAAACATCAGACATTCTATATGCTAAAACCATACTAATTCCTTGTTCGTCTAATGCTTCAGAAATTGTACTAGTTATAACTCCAGATGCTTCCTTTTCAACATATTTAATTGGTTTTCTTTTAATATATGCTTCAGTAACAGAGTCTTTAAAATTGATAACTACATACTGTTCTTTATCTGGTTGATAGATAAAGCATTGTGGTTTTTGTAGAGAATCTTTTGAACACAACAAAGTATATGGTTTACCTACCTGAAGTTTTCTAATATCGAAAGTGTCTTTAGCTTTTTCGGCAATGTGAAAAATTTGTGGATATTCAATTTTATTGCGTTCTAAAATTTCTCCAAAACTATCTCCTTTTTTAATGGTGTCCCTTACAACAATATAATCGTTGAGTTTAAATCCAAATTCATACTTTTCAACTTCTTGTTTTTGGGCTAAACTGTTATCTGGGATATTATTTTGGTTAACATCCTTTTTGCATGATGTGACCCCAATTAATACTAATAAAGTGAATATTATTATTTTTGATTGCATGCTTGTTTTTTGATTGATGACATTACACATTCTTTCCCCAATTATCTAATTCTTCTGTGTTCCAAAGTTCAGGAAAAAATATACGTCTTTGGTATTTTGGATGCATGTATTTTTTCCAATCGCTTCCTCCTGTTGCTTCTCCATCTCCAATACCACTCTCTATATAATGTTTTGCAGCATTATAATGTGCCATTACCCAAGATACATTTACTGTGTAGTCGTAATGACGCATTGCTTTAATAAGATCTTTATCCTCCTGATCTTCTTTTGGCAACTCTTTAAAACGAGACCATAAATTTTTAGTATTGTACACTTTCATAAACGTTATAAACTCTTCTTTATAGCGTTTTTCAAAATTAACTAGAAGTGTAGACTTTTCTCCTGTTTTATAATCCTTTCCTGCAGCTTGCCAATATAAATGCTCTAATGCATGTTCAAAAGGTGTATTTCTATCTATCGTTGCTCTAAATCGATAATCGATAAGATTAATAAGTTCGGTTGAAGCAAATTCTATTAAACGATATTGCGCACTTTGAAAACCACTTGCAGGTGTTAATGTTTGTCTAAACTTCATGTATTGTTCTACTTCCATACCTTCTCTCATTATATTAAATGACGTAGAAAGCATATCGAAATAACGACTAATACGCATTAACTTAGTTTCAAAAAAAGCAGCAGTTAAATCTTCTTTTTCAGCTACTTGCTGAATTTCCCAAAGAATCATTTTAAAAATAAGTTCGTTAATTTGATGATATCCAATAAATACCATCTCGTCTGGCAAAGTTGTGCGCTGTATTTGAAGGTTTAACAAAGCGTCTGTTTGTATATAATCCCAATAAGTTATGGTTTTGCTGTATAATAATCCTTCTAAATGAGTTTCAGTATCTTGATTTATATCTTGATACTTCCTTTGAAGTTCGCTTAATATGAAATCAAAATTTGGTTGGTCTGGCATAATTAATTATCTACTAATATTTTAAATGAATGTTTTAATCCTTTAAAAGCTTCTAAATCGGCTCTTAGAGATCCTATAGCTAAATCGGCTTTAATACGCAAAGGTATTCGGTTTTTGTCATTAGACACCCAAAGCGTTAAACTTTCTTCTTCTTTAAAAACACGTCCCGCCATTACATATGGTCTAAATTTTAAAGTTTTTACTTTGCCAAATTTAGTCCTAATAATTTCTTTACCAAGATACTTAAGTTTAAATCCGAAATTTTCTTTATCAAAAAACATGTCTGTTTTAATTTCATCTCCTAGTTTTAAACTGTCAACTTCTATTCTATTTCGCAAATAATAGTATGCCGAAACCATATCTTGAATATTTGGTTTGGTGTCAACAATAAAACTCTTTTTTAGCTTTTTATCATTTACATGTGCCTTTTGGTTGACTTGATCAAACTCTATTTCTATTTTTTTGGTGTGTCCACCTTCGTCGATATCTCTAATAAATCTATAAGGTAACCCCGTTTGTTTATCGAAATAGCTTTCGTATTTATCTTTTACTTTAAAAAACCACTTTATTGCTCCTGTTGTCCAGCCCTTACCAACTACATGAAATACAGGTTTCTCATTAATAACATTGTCTTTAATTTGAAGTGTAGCATTTCCAGCTTTCATCCAACCACTATAACTCATTTTAAACCTAAACCATTCTCCTGTATCAAAAGCTGATTCCGCTTGAGAAAAAGATGCCTGTGTTATTAAATAAAGTATTGCTAAAAGCTGTATTTTTTTCATATTGTGAGCAAAGATAATCTAACTTAATTAATATATTTTTATTGTTATTATTGATTAAATTACAATTACTGTTCCAAAAATAAAAAATTTCCTAAAGCGATTTGCTATTGTACAAATCTCTTAACAGTAATTTATAAAATACTATAAATTACAAAAAAACTCTATCAAAATTTTTGATAGAGTTTTTATCTTTATTGTACTATCCCTTTATTAAAGGGTTCCTCTGTTTTCTTGCTCTCTTTCAATCGCTTCGAATAACGCTTTAAAATTACCTTTCCCAAAAGACTGAGCTCCTTTACGTTGTATAATTTCGAAGAACATTGTTGGTCTATCAACAACTGGTTTGGTGAATAATTGCAATAAATAACCTTCGTCATCTCTATCAATTAAAATTCCATGTCTTTTAAGAACTTCTACATCTTCATCAATTTGACCAACTCGTTCTAATAAATCATCATAATAATTATCTGGAACATACAAAAATTCAACTCCACGATCTCTCATAGCTGAAACTGTTGAAACAATATTGTTAGTTGCTACAGCAATGTGCTGTACTCCAGAACCATTATAGAAATCGATATACTCTTCAATTTGAGATTTCTTTTTCCCTTTTGCAGGCTCATTTATAGGAAATTTAATTCGCCCATTTCCATTAGACATAACCTTACTCATTAATGCGGTAAAATCAGTAGAAATATCATTATCATCAAACGAAATAATTTGAGCAAAGCCCATTACTTTATCATAAAACTCACACCATTTATTCATTTCATTCCACCCTACATTACCTACCATATGATCAATGAATTTTAATCCTACTGGTTCTGGATTGTAGTGCGATTCCCATTTTTTATAACCTGGCAAAAAGATCCCATTATAATTTTTTCGTTCCACAAAAATATGAACAGTTTCTCCATATGTGTGAATACCTGATCGTATAACATGTCCATTTTCATCTTCCTCCCGAGTAGGCGTCATAAAAGATTTAGCTCCTCTTTTAGTAGTTTCTTCCCATGCTTTTGTAGCATCTTTAACCCAAAGTGCAACTACTTTTACACCATCGCCATGTTTATTTATATGTTCGTTAATTATGCCATCTTTTTCTAAAGACGTCGTAAGTACCAGTCTAATTTTATCTTGTTTTAAAACATACGACACTCTATCTTTCATTCCGGTTTCTAAACCTGCAAAGGCTTCAGATTGAAACCCAAATGCTGTTTTATAGAAATGCGCCGATTGTTTTGCATTTCCAACATATAGTTCGACATAATCTGTGCCTAATAATGGCAGAAAATCTTCGGCATCATTAAATAATTTTTTTAATGAGTATTCTGTATTTTGTAAATTTTGTAAATCTTTTATTTCAGCTGACATTTTTTTAATATTTAATTATTCTCAATCCATTTTTTATAATAATAATGGATTAACCTACCACATTGCCCTTAAATGAGGTTCTAAGTATTTTCTAAAATTTATCATTATTCTAACCATGATTTATAATAATCTTCATCAGCAATTTGCATTGCTTCTTCGGTAACCATTAGTGGTTTAAACGTATCTACCATTACAGCAAGTTCTTGTGTGTCTTTTTTGCCAATGCTTCGCTCTGCTGCTCCAGGATGTGGTCCATGTGGAATTCCAGCTGGATGTAACGAAATGTGACCAGCTTCTATATCGTTTCTACTCATAAAATCTCCATCTACATAATATAAAACCTCATCACTATCTATATTGCTATGATTGTAAGGCGCAGGAATAGCTTCTGGATGATAATCGTACAAGCGTGGCACAAAACTACAAATTACAAAAGCGTCAGACTCAAAAGTTTGGTGTATTGGTGGTGGTAAATGAATTCGTCCTGTTATAGGTTCGAAATCGTGAATAGAAAATGCATAAGGATAATTATAACCATCGTAACCTACAACATCAAAAGGATGTGTTGCGTATATCATTTCGATTATTTCGCCTTGCTTTTTTACTTTAATTAAGAAATCGCCTTTTTCATTATAAGTTTCTAATTCATGAGGTTGACGAATATCGCGTTCGCAAAATGGCGAATGTTCTAATAATTGTCCAAACCAGTTTCTATATCGTTTAGGTGTATAAATAGGTTTGTAAGATTCAACAATAAATAAACGATTATCTTCCGTGTCGAATTCGATTTTATAAATTATTCCTCTTGGCACTAATAAATAATCACCATATTTAAAGTCAAGGTTACCTAGCATTGTTCGTAATTTCCCTGTACCTTTATGGATGAAAATTAATTCGTCTGCATCAGTATTTTTATAGAAGTAATCATTTGTAGATTGTTTTGGTGCTGCTAAAATAATATTACAATCACTATTTGTTAACACTGCTTTTCTGCTTGTTAAATAATCGTTCTCTTGAAGCACTTGAAACCCTCTTAAACGATAAGATTGTATGTTATTTGCTTTAGCAATTTTTGGAGTAATATTATATTGTTTGATTATATCTTTTACTTGTGTTGGTCTATGCTCGTGATAACTGTTTGTTGACATACCGTCAAAACCAATTGTTCCAAATAATTGTTCGTAATACAAATCTCCATTTGGTTTTCTAAATTGTGTGTGACGTTTAGGTGGTATGTTTCCTAATTTGTGATAGAATGGCATAATGCTATTTTTATTAAATTAAACTTTATTAAAATGGACAATAAAGTTTAATTTATTCAGGATCTCTCTTGATAAAGAAGTGTAAAAATTGTAATAATTCTGCCCAAGTTCTTTTCATAACTTTACAAATATCGTAAAATTTAATGAATTATTTATTTTGCTTTAATTAACACATTAAATAAGCAGAACATATTATCAGCAAAATAATTGAAGTTGTCTTGAAAGAGCATTATAGCTAGAAAATACCTTTAAAACCAAAAACCAATATTAAAAAACCAATTTCCATCACTTGTTTCTGGAGACCATGAATATTTTACCTCTATTGGACCTAAAAATGTTTCGGTAGAACAGCCTATAGCATAACCGCTATATTCTGGTGTTGAAAACCATTCTCCATTATCAAAAATATCATCGCCAACATTAGCGAAATTAGCAGAAAAAATTAAATGTTGATTTTTAAACATTTCATAATCTATATCCACTACTCCTTTCACAAAACCACTACCTATAATAGACATATAATCATAACCATAAAATGAAGTAATATTATTAATGAAATCATTACCATAGCCTCCTAAAGCAAAATTTAAAGAGTTATTAGAATCATCTCCAATTTTAAATCCTCCTTGAGAAACAACATTTACTGCTAGCTTATTAGACACACTAAATGCATATCCGATTTTTGCTTTGGCTATAGAAAATTGCGAGAAATTATCATTAAAATCTGATGATGATAGATATAAATGAAAATCTCCATCGAATAAAAATCCTTCTTTTGGGAAATACTTATTATTATATGTGTCTAATTTTAGTTTTCCGAAAAGACTAAAAAAATCGCTTTTTTCAAACGTTGTTTCTTCAGAATTTGTATTAGTATTTATAAATGTTTCAGAAGTAATTTTAAGCCGTTTATGTTCTACTCCAAGTGTTAATGCAAAATCTTTTCTGAATAATGTTTGTAAGAAAAATTGATTAGTTTGATCACTTAATTCTATATCTATCTTGTTTAAGTCCTGAATTATAATTTCATCTTCATCTAAAATTAATGAAGGATTTATATTTTTATTAAATGTGTTATATCTCGATTTTAGTCCTACACTCCAATAAAATCCTTTATCTATATAATAATCGAAATTATACCTTACGTTATCTCCTAAAATAAAATCGAATGAAGCTACATCATTATTAAATAAAGTTTTCTTTTTTGTTACATTAATTAATGCAGCACTCTTATATAAATCGTCGTAATGAAGTCCTAGCTTTATAAATGTAGTTGTTTCACTTTCTACAACTTTTACATGTAAATCAAACCCTTCTTGAGTATTACTTGGTAATAATTTGTAAGTAAAATTATCAAAACTATGTGTAGCAGTAATATTATTAACTCCAGATGCAAAATGTTTGTAACTTATTTTTTCGTTAGATCTCACTTTGAGTTTTCCTAATATATAAGAGCGTGTATAATTTTTGTTCCCTTTAATGAATATATTATTAATTTGAAGACTATCGGGAGCTTGCCTAATTTTATACTCTTGCTTTTTGGAACTTTGCTTTGCAACAATTTTTTTTAATGAAACTAAATTATTTCGTGCTGCTTTTTCCCCATTAATAATTATTTTTCTTCCTTCACTAAATGAAATCACAGAAAAATCATCAATATCTGGTTTAATATAAATATCCGTTTTCTTAGATTTTATTTTCATTTCATTAATCGTTCTGAAATTATTGATTTGAAATAAAATATCTGGGGCAGATATCAAATTTTTTCTACTAGCTAAATTATCTTGGACATCAACACCAATAATAACATCAACACCTTTTGCCTTAAGCTCATCTATAGGATAATTATTTACAACACCTCCATCAATTAAAATTTGATTATTGATAATTATTGGTTTATATAATGAAGGGAATGCACTACTTGCAGTAATAGCCTGTGCTAAATTGCCCTTATCTAAAACTACTTCTTCTCCTGTTTCAATATTTGTAGCGATGCAAAAAAACGGAATTGGTAACTTGCTAAAATCATCAACATCACACACATGTAATGTGAGTCTAGACAATAGATTGAAGTTATTTTGTCCAGAAGAAAGTCCAGAAGGTAATTTAATTTTAAATTTTTCGAAAGGTAGTTTTATTGCATATTTTTCGCTGTTTTCTCTCTCATAAAATGTTTTTGATGCTCTTGGAAGGTTATCGCTAATAACATCATCAAAATTTACTTTTTTAAAGATTGAATCAATTTGTTCTCCAGTATATCCAGAGGCATATAGCGAACCAATAACAGAACCCATACTTGTGCCGGCAATATAATCTACTCGTATGCCTAAACTATCTATAATTTTAAGTGCACCAATATGAGCAAGCCCTTTTGCGCCTCCACCACTTAACACCAAGCCAACTTTAATATCTTCGTTAGATTGTTGTTGTGCATTCAGCACACAAACAAATAGTAATAATAAAAATGTAAAAAATTTGTTCACTATCTTATTTGTTATAATAATTATAAATTTTTTCTGCTCTTGAGGCTCCTACAACATCTTCAAGTTCGTCCAATTTAGCATATGATACTCGTTTTGCCGATTTAAATTGCTTAATTAAATCTATCATTGTTTTTTCTCCAATTCCAGGAATAGTTTCCAGCTCTGTGGTTAATGCATTTTTACTCCGTTTGTTCCTATGGTGTTCGATACCAAAACGATGGGCTTCATTTCTTAATCTTTGAATCACTTTAAGTGTTTCGCTTTTTTTATCTAAATATAATGGAATTGGATCATCTGGATAGAATAATTCTTCTAAACGTTTTGCAATTCCTATAATTGTAATTTTATGTCGCAAATTAAGTTTGTCAAGACTTTTTAATGCCGATGACAATTGTCCTTTACCTCCGTCAATAATTATAAGTTGCGGCAATGGATGATCTTCTTCTAATAAACGTTTATATCTTCTATATACCACTTCTTCCATTGAAGCAAAATCATCTGGACCTTCAACCGTTTTAATATTAAAATGACGATACTCTTTTTTACTTGGTTTACCATTTTTAAAAACCACACATGCTGCAACAGGATTTGTTCCTTGAATATTAGAATTATCGAAACACTCAATATGTCTTGGTTCGTCACTTAAACGTAAGTCAACTTTCATTTGTGACATAATTCTATTTGCGTGTCTATCTGGATCTGTAATTTTAATTTGCTTAAAACGATCCATTCTATAATATTTCGCATTTCGAATAGACAAATCTAAAATATGACTTTTATCACCTAATTTTGGCACAGTAACTTTAATATCTCTCCCCAATTCTACTTTAAATGGTGTATAAATCTCTTTAGATGCAGAATTAAAACGTTGTCTGATTTCGGTTATTGCAAGTGTTAATAAATCGCTGTCGGTTTCTTCTAGCTTTTTTTTCAACTCTAAAGTATGAGACCTTATAATTGAACCATACGATAATTGTAAAAAATTAATATATGCGTAACTTTCGTCGCTTACTATAGAAAACACATCTACATTACTAATTTTAGGATTAACAATAGTTGATTTTGCTTGGTAGTTTTCTAAAATCTTTATTTTTTCTTTCACTTTCTGAGCATCTTCAAAATGCATATCTTTTGCAAGTTGCTTCATTTGGTTTTTAAATTGAAGCAAAGAATCTTTAAAATTTCCTTTTAATATTTTTCGAATTGCTTTAATATTTTCATCATATTCTTCTTGAGTTTCTAACCCTTCGCAAGCGCCTTTACAATTTCCTATATGATACTCTAAACAAACTTTATATTTTTTAGACTGAATCTTATCTTCAGCTAAATCATAATTACACGTTCGTAATAGAAACAATCCTTTAATTAAATCAAGCAGTGTGTAAACTGTCTTAACGCTTGTATATGGACCAAAATATTCCGATCCGTCTTTTATTAAACGTCTCGTTTGAAATACTCTTGGAAACCGTTCCTTTTTTATACAAATCCAAGGATACGATTTATCATCTTTGAGCATTACATTGTATCTCGGTTTATATTTCTTAATTAAATTATTTTCTAGTAATAAAGCATCTGTTTCAGTAGTTACAACAATGTGTTTTATACTACTAATTTTTTTGACTAAAACTCTCGTTTTACCATTTTCATGCTTTTTTGTAAAATAAGAGCTAACACGTTTTTTTAAATCTTTAGCTTTTCCAACATACAATATAACATCATTGACATCAAAATACTGATACACTCCTGGTGCATTTGGTAAGGTTTTTAATTGTATGTCTAATGTAGATTTGCTCATTCTACCAAAGGTATAGCAAAATGTAGTATTGTAAAAATTTAACCTTTGGGTTTTTTAGTATATTGCATTAACTAAATAAGTGCGTTTAAGTATTTAACTCTTCATGAACATTGTTATTTTATCTCGTAATGCCAATCTTTATTCAACTGCTAGGCTTGTTGAAGAAGGTGAAAAACGCGGTCATACTATAGAAGTGATTGATCCTTTAAAATGCGATTTAATTATTGAAAGGGAAAAGCCTACAATTTATTATAAAGACAGATATTTAGATTATGTTGATGCTATTGTGCCTCGTATTGGAGCTTCGGTAACATTTTACGGTTGTGCAGTTGTAAGACAGTTTGAAATGATGAATATTTTTACGACCGTTACTTCTGAAGCAATAATTCGATCAAGAGATAAATTACGTAGTTTTCAACGTCTTTCTAAGGCTGGAATAGGAATGCCTAAAACTGTCTTTACTAATTATTCTCGTGATGTGGAAGAAGTATTGGCACATGTAGGCGGAACTCCGGTTGTAATTAAACTACTTGAAGGCACACAAGGAATTGGTGTAGTTTTAGCCGAAACAAAAAACGCCGCAGAATCTGTATTAGAAGCATTTAATGGGTTACAGGCTAGAGTCATTGTTCAAGAATATATTAGAGAAGCTCAAGGCGCCGATTTAAGAGCGCTTATAGTAGATGGACAAGTTATAGGTGCAATGAAACGCCAAGGCAGAGAAGGTGAATTTAGATCTAATTTACATAGAGGAGGTTCGGCAGATTATATTAAACTTAATGAGCAAGAATTAAAATTAGCTATAAAAGCAGCTCGCACTTTAAAACTTCCTGTTTGTGGAGTAGATATGTTACAATCATCAAGAGGTCCACTTATTATGGAAGTAAATTCCACTCCTGGCCTTGAAGGGATAGAAACTGTTACACAAAAAAATATTGCAAAAGCCATTATTACATTCATAGAAAGAAATAGAAATTAATGACAAGTCCTAAAACCAATATACTACATATATTAGGAGAAACTATCTTGCTTGGAGAAAGACGTGAAATCAATTTTAATGTCGCTAAGTTGCATACTAGAACCACTCTTGAAGTTCCGGTAATTATAGAGCGTTCTAAAAAACCTGGCCCAATAGTATTATTTACTGCTGGTATCCATGGCGACGAAGTAAATGGAGTTGAAATCGTGAGGCAGATTATAGCTAAGGGAATTAATAAACCTAAATGTGGCACTATAATTTGTATCCCAGTTATTAATATTTTTGGTTTTTTAAATATGGATAGAGAATTTCCTGATGGAAGAGACCTAAATCGAATGTTTCCAGGAACTAAATCTGGTTCTTTAGCGAGTCGAGTTGCTAATAAATTAATTACTGAAATTGCTCCAAAAGTTGATTTAATCTTAGATTACCACACAGGAGCCGCGAACCGTTTTAATGCAGCACAAATTAGGATAGTTAAAGACAATTCTGCACTAGATGAGTTGGCTACAACTTTTGGTGCTCCTTTTGTATTATACTCAAAAAACCTAAATAAGTCATTTAGAAATACATGTCATAAACTTGGTATCCCAATGCTATTATTTGAAGGAGGAAAATCATTTTACTTTGACAAAAACATAACCAATACAGGTGTAAATGGAGCCAAACGTATTCTAAATCATTTAGGAATGTTACATGTTAAATTTAGAATATCAAAACCAAAAAAGAAATGTATCTACATTGAAGAAAGTAAATGGATAAGAGCTAAATACTCTGGAATGTTCAAAGCATCAGCTAAAATAAATCAACAAGTAAGTAAAGGTAATATTATAGGTCATATTACTGGTCCTTTTGGAAAATTTCATCATTTTGTTAAAGCCGAGAATTCTGGATATATTTTTAATGTAAACGAATCTCCAATTGTGAATCAAGGAGATGCTTTATTTCATATATCAACAGAGTTAGCTTAATATTAAAATAAAGTATTAGCCTTTAAAATTATTGAGTAATATTTTCAGAAGCATTTTTTTTAGGAAATGCTTTTTTATTAAAAAATAAAAGCACTCCTATCCCAGAACTTATTGCAATGTCAGCAACATTAAAAACAGGTTCAAAAAAAGTGAAATATTTTCCTCCAAAAAAAGGTAACCATTCTGGCAAATAGCCTTTCCATAGCGGGAAGTGTAACATATCGACAACTTTACCATGAAATAACGTGTCGTAGCCTCCTCCTTTTGGTAAAAACAAAGCTGTATCACCATAGCTATCACTAAATAAAATGCCATAAAAAACAGAGTCTATAATATTTCCTAAAGCCCCAGCAAAAATTAATGAAATCGCAATTATTAAAATTTTAGAACCTTTCTCTCTTATAGTATTAATAAGCCAATAACCAATGCCTACAATGGCCACCAACCTAAATAATGTTAAGATTAATTTTCCTGATCTATCAGAAATGAAAGACAAAAAATCACTCAATTTGGCTCCCCAAGCCATCCCATTATTTTCTATAAACAAAATTTGAAACCAATTAAAAACTCTTACATCTTCTCCCAGAATAAAATGTGTTTTAATATATATCTTAGAAATTTGATCTACTAATAGAATAAGAATTATTAGAATTGAAGCCTTTTTTATTGACATGAAGTTGAATAAATTTTTCGTAAAAATAAAAAAACGCCTCAATAAATGAGACGTTTTAAAATATATCTATTTATTTAATTATTTCTGCATGTTTTTAGCTTCAATACTTAAAGTAGCATGTGGCACTAATTTTAAACGTTCTTTATTAATAAGCTTTCCTGTAACACGGCAAATACCATAGGTCTTACTTTCTATACGAATAAGTGCATTTTTTAAATCTCTAATAAACTTTTCTTGTCTAATCGCTAATTGAGAATTTGACTCTTTGCTCATAACAGCACTACCTTCATCAAAAGCCTTAAACGTTGGCGATGTGTCATCTGTACCATTATTATGATCATTCATATATGCACTTTTAATTAATTCTAAATCGTGCTGAGCTTTTTCTATTTTCTCGTTTATTAATTCTTTGAATTCTGCTAAATCTGCATCAGAATATCTGTTATTTAAATCTATTGCCATAATCTTAATGTTTTTTAATAAACAATTTGGTATTTACATCTTCAAAATGAATTTCTATACCATTGCTTAAGTCTTCTATAATTTCTAACTCTTCTGTTAAAGTTTCTGCTTTTATATACTCAATATTTGATTGAACTGCTTTATTTATTTTATCATCATTTTGAAGCATTACATCTATTCTATCTGTCACTTCAAATCCTGAATCCTTACGCAAGTTTTGAATGCGATTAACGAGCTCCCGCGCTATCCCTTCTCTACGCAAATCGTCGTTTAAAGTAACATCTAATGCTACTGTTAAAGTGCCTTGGCTAGCCACAAGCCATCCTTCAATGTCTTGAGCTGTAATTTCAACATCATCACGTTCTAATATAATACTTTCTCCATTAACTTCGACCGCAAAAGTACTACTTTGTTCTATTTTATTAATATCTTCTGAAGTAAATTTACTAATCTCTTTTGCTATTAACTTCATATCCTTTCCAAAACGAGGTCCTAAAGCTTTAAAATTAGGCTTTATTTGTTTTACCAAAATATCTGAAGCATCTTCTAAAAGTTCAATTTCTTTAACATTTACTTCATGCTTTATTAAATCTGAAACTGCTAAAATCTCTTCCTTTTGAATTTTATTATCAATTGGAATCATTATTTTTTGCAGTGGTTGTCGCACTTTTATTTTTTCCTTAGCTCTTAACGATAAAACTAATGATGATATTGTTTGTGCATTTTCCATTTTACGTTCTAATACTTTATCAATAAAAGCATTATTGCTAATAGGAAATTCAGCCAAATGTACACTTTCAAAACTTTCTTTATGTGTAGTCTTTGTTAAATCTAAGTAAAGTCTATCCATATAAAATGGCGCAATTGGAGCTCCTAATTTTGCTATAGTTAGCATACATGTGTATAAAGTTTGATATGCTGAAATTTTATCTTGCTGATAATCTCCTTTCCAGAAACGTCTTCTGCTTAAACGCACATACCAATTACTTAAATATTCTTGAGTGAAATCGGAAATTGCTCTTGCTGCCTTTGTTGGCTCATAATCTCCATAAAAAATATCTACTTTTTTTATGAGTGTATTGAGTTCAGATAAAATCCAACGGTCAATTTCTGGTCTTTCATTTAATGGAATATCATCTTCACTATAATTAAATTCATCCAAATTTGTATATAAGGAAAAGAACGAAAATGTATTGTAGAGCGTTCCAAAAAATTTACGCCTTACCTCAGCGATTCCTTCAGCATCAAACTTTAAATTATCCCAAGGATTTGCATTGGCAATCATATACCAACGTGTTGCATCTGCTCCATAAGTTTCTAAAGTTTCAAATGGATTTGTAGCATTTCCTAAACGTTTGGACATTTTTTGCCCCTTTTTGTCTAGTACCAACCCATTAGATACAACATTTTTATAGGCTACAGAATCGAAAACCATAGTTCCAATAGCATGAAGTGTATAAAACCAACCTCTAGTTTGGTCAACCCCTTCGGCAATAAAGTCGGCTGGAAATTTTATTCCTTTATCTATTAACTCGGAATTTTCAAATGGATAATGCCATTGTGCGTAAGGCATGGAACCAGAATCGAACCAAACATCAATTAAATCGCTTTCGCGTTTCATTGGTTTTCCTGAAGCGGAAACGAGTATAATTTCATCTACGATACTTTTATGTAAATCAATTTTATCGTAATTCTCTTCAGAGTAGTTTCCTATTTCAAAACTTTGGAAGATGTCTGTCTTCATCAAGCCTGCCTTAATGGCAAGTTCCATTTCGTTTTTTAGTTCTTCAACCGAGCCAATACAAATTTCTTCCTTCCCATCTTCAGTTCTCCATATTGGAAGCGGAATTCCCCAAAAACGAGAACGTGATAAATTCCAATCGTTTGCGTTTTTTAACCAGTTACCAAAACGCCCTTCTCCAGTCGATTTTGGTTTCCAGTTAATAGTTTCATTAAGTTCAAACATTTTATCCTTGACATCAGCAACCTTAATAAACCAAGAATCTAAAGGATAATATAAAATGGGTTTGTCTGTACGCCAACAATTTGGATAACTGTGCTTGTATTTTTCTACTTTAAAGGCTTTGTTTTCCTCTTTTAATTTAATAGCTAATTCAACATCTACCGATCGTTCTGGAGCTTCTCCTTCGCTATAATATTCATTCTTTACATATTTACCAGCATATTCTTTCATCTCTGGTCGAAAACGACCTTGTAAATCTACTAAAGGGACTAAATTATCATTTTCATCTTTAACTAATAATGGTGGCACTTCAGGTGTTGCTTGTTTGGCAACCATAGCATCATCTGCTCCAAATGTTGGTGCTGTATGTACTATTCCTGTACCATCTTCGGTCGTAACAAAATCGCCAGCAATGACTCTAAATGCATTCTCCGGATTATCGTTTGGTAAGGCATATTGTAATAGTTGTTCATATTGAATTCCTACTAAATCTTTCCCTTTGAATTCTTTGACAATCCTATATGGAATTTTTTTGTCTCCTGTAGTGTATGTTAATAATTCTGATTTTTCTTCAACTTGCTTAAATTTTCCAGCGAATTGTTTGCTAACTAAATTTTTAGCCAAAACAACTTTTGTTGGTTGGAAGGTATATTGGTTATAAGTTTCAACTAATACATAATCAATTTTATTACCAACAGTTAATGCTGTATTACTTGGCAACGTCCAAGGTGTTGTGGTCCAAGCCAAGAAAAATATT
>Ga0209013_10000212_pt1 | contig 49538 bp, 46 predicted proteins | sample Cruoilmetagenom2_FD_187291 | JGI IMG/M metagenome (GOLD analysis project Ga0209013, IMG submission 187291) | Oil polluted marine microbial communities from Coal Oil Point, Santa Barbara, California, USA - Sample 2 (SPAdes) (version 2) | ecosystem: Environmental > Aquatic > Marine > Oil seeps ...
TTACCCGCTACGAAAAAGGAGGAATAGATATGCAACGAATTTCAACTGATCGCATCACGTTTTGGCTATTGATGGCCTTGTTGCTCGTATTTGTGGAGGCGATGTTTTTTCATAATGGCAGCGTGTTATTCGTTCTTTTTGGTATTGGGTTACTTTATGTAAGTCTACGAAGAAAAAGCCGAATGTTTTTTTGGAGTGGCATCATTTCTTTAGGAATCGCGCTACTTTCCATGTGGAGTTTACGGTTATTGATTGCTGCAACGCTAGTCTATATTCTCGTTCGCCTATGGAAAGGTGATAGTTCAGAACAAGTGATTGAACCATTTCTAGGCGATGACGATATTGAAACGCCTAACTCAATCATTCAAAACAAACTTTTTTCAGTTCAAAGCACTCCTTTTCAAGCATATGAATGGGAAGACGTTCATGTTCAAGGTTTTTACGGGGACATTACGATTGATGCGACGCAGACGGTATTGCCAAAGGGTACATCCCTTATATCCGTTCGACAAGGTATAGGTAAAGTACGCATTGCCGTACCATATGAAATTCCAGTCCGTATTCATTACACAACATTACTTGGGGATACTCGTTTATTTGGTTCAGGTAAAAAACGTCTATGGAATCAATCACTCTTGCTTAAAAATGGATACTCGAAAGAGCAAGGAGCACCTGTGGAACTGATCATCACCGTTTCCACTTGGCTTGGAGATCTTGAGGTGATTCGTAAATGAGTGGATTTATCGGACGAACATTCACTTTGTTTTTTCTCCTTCTAGCCGTACTATTTTCCTTCTTATCCTACTTTTGGGGTTGGCCAACGCTTGAGCGCTGGCGTCCCCTTTGGTCTTTGGAAGAAGGAAATTTGCCTATCGGGATTTGGTTGGGGTTAATGCTTCTTGCCATCAGTATGGGCGTGGCGATTTCGACAACTCAACTTGCCAGACGTCGTGAACGTGCCATTGAAGCATACTTGCAAACTTACATCGATGCCGATCAGCCCCAAGAAACAATAAGTATTCCAGCAGTTTCTTCCAAGTTGAACAAAACATTGAGTAAAATAACACTCCTAATCACGACCCAAAAGAAAAGTTTACAAAGAATGTCTGATGAACGGGCGGAAGGCGAAGATCAACGGATTCAAGAGCGCATTGTCCAAGAACGCCAAAGGCTAGCTCGGGAGCTTCACGACTCCGTTTCGCAGCAATTATTCGCCGCTTCGATGTTGCTATCCGCCATCACGGAGCAACAAGAAGAGGAACTTGGTGAAATACCGAAACCACTTGCACAAGCCGAAAAAATTGTACAACAAGCCCAACTGGAAATGCGTGCCCTTCTTCTTCACTTACGTCCTGCCGCATTACATAACAAATCATTGACGCAAGGACTTGAAGAATTGCTTTGCGAGTTGCAGCAAAAAGTGCATTTTACCATCCGCTTCCGTCTGGAAGATGTCTCCCTCTCTAAAGGCGCGGAGGACCATTTATTTCGGATTGCACAAGAAACACTTTCGAACACGTTGCGTCATGCGAATGCCAGTGAAGTCGACATTCTGTTCGTGGAACGTGATGGACTCGCTATTTTCAGGGTCCAGGATAACGGTATTGGATTTATGAGTGAAGATGGCAAAGCGGGTTCTTATGGATTGCATCACATTGAAGAACGCGCGATTGAGATGGGTGGGACGAGTAAAATCGTCTCTGTTCCATCGCAAGGAACCATTGTGGAAGTTAAAGTACCTGTAGAGAAAGGGGTAATAGATGATGATAAAAATCGTACTGGTGGATGATCATGAAATGGTAAGAATCGGTGTCTCCGCCTACTTGCAAGCACAATCCGATATGGATGTCATCGGAGAAGCCGTCAATGGCAAAGAGGCGGTTGACTTGGTCCTCTCCCTTCGACCGGATATTGTTCTGATGGATATGGTCATGCCAATTATGAATGGTGCCGAGGCAACGAAGGCTATCATCGAGCAGTGGCCAGAAGCGAAAATCATGATTGTCACGAGCTTTTTGGATGACGACAAAGTCTATCCTGCTTTAGAGGCTGGAGCAGTCAGCTACGTCATGAAAACTTCAAAAGCGAAACAAATCGCCGATGCCATTCGTGAGACGTTAAATGGGCAAGCGGTTTTAGAGCCGGAAGTCACGAATAAAATGATGAAGCGCATGCGCCAAGGCCAAGACCGCCCTTTGCATGAGGATTTAACTGAACGCGAAAATGAAATCTTGCTGTTGATGGCAAAAGGCCGCAGCAATCAGGATATCGCCGATGAATTATTCATCGCCATAAAAACCGTGAAAACACATGTAAGTAATATTCTATCCAAACTGGACGTACAAGATCGCACGCAGGCAGTTGTCTATGCGTTTCAACAGGAATTGGTTCCGAAGAATTAGAAAACCCTCGCAAACGCGAGGGTTTTTGTTTTATTGAACATCAAGAAATGTTTATAGCTTCGGGAAGTTGTTGGTCTAGTTTTCCCGACAATATCTCTATTACTCTTGCTGGTTGTTCTGCAAGTGCAACAAAAACAGCAACCCAAAGTTCCCCCGGGGTTGCTGCCTATACTAATCATTATGGTCTGAATGGATCGTCACTAGGTTTAGTGTTGTTCCAGCTATCATGTGCATCTTTATTGAAAGATGCGTTTTTATTCGGTGAACTTTCAATCGGTGGAGCTTCATCATACGGATGAATTTCGTCTGCAGAAGGTGTGTTGTATCCTTCATCAACGGGCTGCACATTGTTTTGCAGTTTCACTTCATCCACATGTGCTGAATTTCCGTACATATTTCGATTTGTTTCCTTAGCATTTGTAGAAGATTCTTTAAATGTTTCTTCCCTCGTTTCCTTCTCCTGCTCAAGGTTCTCTTTCGATACTTCAGCATCTTCCAAACTCTTTTCCATTCTACTTAAATAACGAGATGCATGATCACGTCCCCCTAGGCCGAATGCCAAACCGAATGCTAGTGCTACCCCACCTAAAATCAGGATGAACGCCGCATTTATGATGGAATGCGCAATCCCCAGTTGGTCCAGGGCCATAAAGAATGCGAATGCAAGAATCGCATATTTGGCTACATAGCGTAACACGTGAGGAGTTCCTGATGAATGTTTCATCACACTGCCCACTACCTGCTCCGCCATACCAGCTAACCAGAAACCAACAGCCAAGATGAGTATTGCTGCGATTACTGATGGTAAGTAGGCAAAAATAGCAGTTCCCAGTGTCACCATGAATTCGAGTTCAAGTAATTGGAGCGCTTCTACAACGAACAATAGAATAACAACAACTTGTACAATCGTTCCTAGTAAACTAGCAACTGAAGGTGCCGAACCTTTCCCGGTATTGAAGCCCATCTTGCCGAAAATCGAATTGACACCGAGTTTTTCCATCAAGGAAACAACAATGTTTTTCACCCATTTCGCTGCGACAATCCCAACTAATACGAGTACGATAGCAACTGCGATTTTTGGTAACATCGCTAAAATGTCATTCAGCATCCCAATCGCCGGACCTGAAATGCCGTCTAAATCTAAAATTTCCAGTGCAGTAATAGATACCGGAATCATGATTAAGATGAATGCAATGATTCCTACTACCTTGGAAATACTTGACCCTTCAAAGAAAGAAGAAAGATTAAAACGTTCTGCCAAGCGATCGGCACCAGCCGATTGCAAGAATTTCTCTATTAAATTTCGTACGAGTTTCGCAACAAACCACCCAATAAAGAACACCACTGCAGCTGATACCAACTTCGGTATGAAGTTAAAGAAGCCTGCAAGCATGCCTTCAAAAGGTCCACTCAATCCATCAATGCCCAATGCGTTCAACACAGCTGGAATAAACAATAAGAAGATTAAATAATAGGCAACGTTCGCTGCTGTATCCGTCCATTTTGCCTGTTCCGCGGGATTAGGGTCCATCCCTGTTTTCGCTACATATTTATTCAGATTAAGTTTGTGACCAGCCATTTGAATTACTTTTTTCACGACTGTCGCCAATACCCATGCAAATAATAGAATCAAACCAGCTTTCAGGATATTCAAGAAAGCACCCGTCAAACCTGAATACATCGATACAAATGGTGCTGCCATCGAGTTTAAGTTCAAAATATTGAAGAATAGTACAAATGCCAGAATTAGTACGATGAAAAAGACAACCTTACTAATAATCTTTTCGACTGTCCATTTTTCATTTCTGTTGCCTAAACGCTCATTCACCCTCGATTTACGTAACATCTTGTACGTAAGGTTTTCCAGGAATTTTGCCACGAAAAATCCAATTAATAAGACCAGTAATGCCAGCAAAAGTTCCGGCAAAAATGAGAGGGAGTCCCTCCAATAGTAATCATCCATCATAGCGTATCCTCCTGTGAATTCGTAATCAGTTATAAAACTGATTTACCCTTCACATATCTTTTTAAACGCTTCGCTTGCTTGTTTATCCCCGTAAACAATGAGAACGTCCTGTACGTTCAATTCTTCATCCGCACCAGGGTTTGTAATTAATTCCTCTCCTCTCCGAATCCCAAGGACAGTGACACCCATTTTATTGCGAATGGCCGCTTCCCCTAGTGTTTTCCCCACATACCCACAAGTTTCTTCAAGTACCACTTCTTCCAACGACTGTTTCTTTTCTTTCGTGTGAATGAGTAAATTTACTAAATCCGTCCCTTCAGGACGCATTACGGAACTAACCAGTTCTCTTCCACCAATCGTAGAGGGATTGACGACACGGCTTGCCCCAGCACGTAGCAAGACATCTTCAGATCCCACATTTTCCGCTCGGGAGACGACCACAATTTTGTCGTTCAATGCTTTTGCCTTAATGGTGATAAAGACATTGTCTGAATCGCTGGACATAGCGGCAATCAATCCTTTCGCATGTTCAATATTGGCATCCTTTAAAACTCTTTCATTTAATGCATCCCCAATAATTCGCAACGTGTCCTCTGGAAGGTTCTCTAACAGTTCTTCCTCTGAATTATGTATGTAGACAGCTGAAATATCCTCTTCTCTTAGCTGTTCATACACTTGTTGCCCGACCCGACCCAAACCGCAAACAATAATATGATTGTCCAAATTTTTAATGGTATGTTCCATTCTTTTATTCCACACCTTTACTGAAAGTTGATGTTCAATGAAGTATGACGCAACCGCCCCCATTGCGTAAGTAACAACCGCTACACCTAATGGAATCAAAATTATTGCAAACCATTTCCCTGCATCTGTTTCTGGCACTATGTCCCCGTACCCTAACGTCATCAGTGAAATGATGGTTAAATAAAAGGCATCGAATAATCCGATGTCCTCGAAATATAAGAATCCACCCGTGGCAACAGTGACTAAAACAATTAGTCCGATGACCGCAAATAATATATGCCGAAATCGCACACGAAGATTCATCCATTTGGATGTATTCATTTCTCCACCCGCTCATTTTTGATATGTTCAATTTAGAATTACCCTTTTTTAAGTTTACAAACACGATTATCATTTATTTTGCTTAGAGTATTAACAGTGTGCCGTTTAACATAGCCAAAAATTAAAAACTTGGAGGATTACTCCCCCAAGTTTTCTAGTTTGTTTTTATTGAGACTGTCACTTTAAATAAATCTCCATCAACTTCTATGCGCATTGAACCTCCATGCAATTCAACAATTGATTGAGCTATCGCTAGACCCAACCCTGAGCCATCTGTATGACGAGAAGTATCAGCACGTTTGAAACGTTCAAATAACTCATCTACATTCTCACCCAGTTCATATTTCGTTACATTTTTCACAACAAACTCAGCAAATCCATTTGTTTCTTTCAAGGTTACGTATACACGGGTTCCTGGCAACGTGTATTTAACGGCATTGACAATTAAGTTGTCCAACACTCTCCACCATCTTTGCCCATCAACATACGCATGTAGCGATGTATTTGGCGCTGACACTCGGAAATCCAATCCCGCTCTTTGAATTTCTTCCTGGTGCTCAGCTAACGCTTGTTGCATTAGTTGGGTTAAGTCAACACGTTGTTGGTGTAACTCCAAGTTCCCACTCGCCATTTTTGATACTTCAAATAAATCTTCAATCAATGTTTTCAAGCGTTGTGATTTCCGATCCAGAATATCTACATAGGACAGACGATCTTCTTCTGATAGTTCCGGTTTCTTCAGTAAATCTGTATACGTAATGATTGACGTCAATGGTGTACGTAAATCATGACTGACATTCGTAATCAGCTCTGTTTTTAAGCGTTCACTTTTCGCTTGCTCCGATTGGGATGTGCGCACTCCTTCACGAAGTTGGTTCAAATGCTGTGCATGTTCCGCCATCACTGATTTGCCGAGGATATTCAAGTCTCCTACCAAGCGGCCTTTTGCCATTTGTTCAGTCGCGATGGCTAATTTATTGTAATCCGCTACTCGTTTAAACAAAATATAGAGCGCAGGGATAGTTACACATACGAATAGTGGAGTATAGACCAAGATGAGTACTGGTTGCAGTATTACCCCGCCAAATCCGAGTCCTGTTAAAAACACAATGACCAATAATGCGAAAATCTGTGTACCTAGCGAACGTTTTAAAAACGCATCTTGCATCGTTAAGATCATTTTCTGAATCATGCTATGTTCCCATAGTTTCACAAATCTATTATCCTTGGAATCGTTGAACAGCCATATGATTTGGACAATTGTAAGGGTCTTGAAAACAATTAATAAAAAGAAGAAAACTCCCGTATCCCCCATGTAGTCCCCGTTAATGTACTGAGGATTTTGAAGATAATTAGCCAAGACATTATACGAAGATATCAGACCAATCAATGTGATTAATATACCCGCTAAACGACCTTCCAGCTTCAACTTTTTAATCCATTGAGGGGCAGGTAGATTCAGTATTTCTTTTTTATTCGTTCTATACATCCAATAAGCTACGCCAGCCGCCAGCAGTCCTGTAATCCACAAGGCAATGAAAATCCATTTGCTTCTCTCATAAGTATTTAATCCTATAAGTTGATCACTTGATATTGCTCCCTTGGGCATTGTGATTGTACCCTCAAATTCAGCGTACTCATCTCCAACTAGCTCACTTAAGTAATCAGAAGAGAGAAATTGAAGTTCATCATTTTCAAAGTAACTATGGCTTGAACTGAGTGATGAAACCATTAAGTATCCATTTTGTTCATTATAAGTCTTCTTGTAAATCGCCTTTTCATCTATATCCCCATACGTAAACCGTTCATTCGTTTCTATATTAATCAAATCGTAGGCAAATGATTTACGGTCTACTTTAGCTCTGGACTCAGCTTTTGTAATTTGTGCATCATAATTGAGCAACACTTCTTTTTTGGCAGCCAGAATCTTTTCACGGACAACTTTTTCATCCGAGAAGTTTGCTCGAATTTTATCGATTTTCCCGTTTCTTTCCGCTTCAAGTTCCTTTTTCAACACTTCATTATTATTTGTTTCAGCTTCAATTATCATATCTTGATATTGATTTTGAACTGATCGAATTTGGTCTACTTGAGATCCATAATAATTTTGGTAATTCATTATATCATCGTCAGATACTTTAAGTTTATCGATTGCATTTTCCACGTCTAAGCGATTTAGCAGAATTGGTCCAATCTCTTCAATTTTATTATCAAAATTCCAGTAGAAGTCTTGCGTTTCATAATAAGAGCCCCCAATATATCTCGGAGCAAATGAAGCGAATGTAGTCGCTGCAAATAGAGTTAAACTAATAAGGGCAAAAAACACCCATGATATTTTTTTCATCATTTACGCACCACCTTTCAAAATTCGTGTAAGTTGCACAACGGCTCGATTCGAATAAAAAGAATCATGTGCAAACAGTTGTTGAATAAAATCAATCACATACATCAGGCTAAGCATGGCAATGGCGAGAGCTATAACGGATAACCAGTGTAATGCCCTACTTTTCGATTTTGTAGCCAATGCCCCATACCACCTTTAAGTACCGTGGATTTTTTGGATCCACTTCAATTTTCTCGCGGATTTTGCGAATATGGACAGCTACAATGTTCTCTGCATTGTAGGCTGGCTCATTCCAAACACGTTCGTAAATATCCCGGATGGAAAATACGCGTCCTGCATTCGTCATTAGCAATTCCGTGATTTTATATTCAATGGGGGTCAATTTGACCGACTCCCCGTCGATTTTCACTTCTTTTGCTTCCATGTCCAGTTCAAGGCCATCTATCTCGATTGTTGCTTGCCGCTCTTCAAATGTCCCTAGGTGTACGTATCGACGCAATTGTGATTTTACTCGTGCAATCAATTCCATTGGGTGAAAGGGTTTTGTTACATAATCGTCTGCACCAACAGATAGTCCATGTATTTTATCAGAATCTTCTGACTTGGCACTCAACATGATGATTGGAATGTTCCGTTCTGAACGTATTTTGAAAGTTGTTGCAATGCCGTCCATATTCGGCATCATAATATCCAATATAATTAAGTGAACTTCATTGGTTTCAAGCAACTTGATTGCTTCGAGCCCGTCTGAAGCTTTTAACACAGCGTAGCCTTCATTTTTTAAATAAATTTCAATCCCGTCTCTGATGTCCTGGTCGTCATCTGTCACGAGTACTGTAAATTGTGTCATCCATTGCACCTCTTCTCTGTATCTTTCTTATGTTACTTATTGTAACTGTTAATTCTTAATAAACTCCAAGCATAAAAATGAAGAAATTCTTAAGAATCTTACGAAAAGCATTTTATCTTTGATTCTATTTGCAATCCGGGTTTATTCCGTTTCATCCATTAATCTCCATAAGAAAAACCGGGCAAAGTGCACCCGGTCTTTTAGATCTAAGATTATTCAATAGCTACTGCTGATTTCAAGTGCGCTTTGGACTCAAACCCGCTGCTTCATGGTCTGCAGAATAAAGAGTGATGGACAATGTGCCTTCGTCACATCGTCCATCACTCCTTTCTCAGACCATCTGGCTGCGGGTGTTCGTCCGTCGCTCCCTAGAAATCTGGGTGTCGCTATTAAGAGCGCTTTGGGTAAAGTAAAGAAGTGACACCTTCCTTTATTAAGAGGGGCAGCCGAAGATGCAATTTCGGCTGCTGTGCTTTCTTTAAGACCAAAACCCTTTATTGAACTATGTACAGGTTGAGACTCCCCCTACATTAACTTAGAATCTTCTAATCGTGTCTTAGCGATAAGCTATGCTACATCTTCTTGTTCACTACTACTCACTCTCAGCCGAAGCCGAAGTCCCTTTTAGTCATTAAGTCTTGAACGTTTCCGACCACTGAAAGTCAGTACAAGAATGCCTCCCAATAGGAGAAATACGCCGGTCCATGAAATGGGGCTTAATACCTCCCCAACCACAAAAACACTCAGAACGGCAGCTGTCAATGGCTCTCCCAAGGAAAGAGTAACAGCGGATGACGAAGGTACTTTATGTAAACCTTTTAAATAGAGGATGTATGCTACACTTGTTGTCAATAAGCCCAAATATAAAACGATGGAAATGCTTGAAGGTTCAATGATCCATGTATTGTCAAAGCTCAAAATGAAAGGCATTAACATCAGTGCACTCATGGAAAAGGTCATTGCTACTGCTGGAATGGCTTCTACTTTTGCCAGCACTGCCTTCGTAACAATCGTATAAATCGCAAACCCTAAACCTGCAATTAACGAAAACGTGACGCCTATCGGATTAACAGTTAATGCATCTTTATTTAAAAACAATAAACTGCATCCGAAGACAGACATTGCTGTTGCCAAAGCCCAGGAACGCGAAGGCCTCATTTTTAAGAAGAGCCATTCAATCAACCCAGAAAATATCGGTGCACTACCAATAGCCACCACCGTTCCAATCGCGATACCAGTCAGACGAACCGATGTGAAAAATAAGGGTTGGAAGAAAGCCATACATATTGCAGCTACAAGTGTCGCTTTCCAAGGCCAAGTTCGGAAATTGATTTTCTTCATCAAAATCATCATCAATAATAGAGAAAATCCACCTATGGCTGAGCGAGTTGCAGCGATCGTTAATGGTTGAGCACTCGCTGGTAATAATGTAGTTGCTGTTCCAGTGGTTCCCCATAACACGGCAGCTAATAACACAAGGAAGTAAGGGATTATTGTTTTCATAAAGTCACCTCAAGTAGTTGTTGATTGTACTTTACCATATTTTTCACATATTGAGATACACCATGTCGTAAACTATACTGATAAAAAAGGAGTGTGTACCCTTGTATTTAACAATAGAAGAAACGGCAGATTTTTTAAGCATGCCTGAACAACAAGTACGTCGATATGTATTGGAAGGTCGAATTAAATCGGTTCATGATGGGGATCAATTTTTGATCAATCAATCACAATTTGAACGTCATTTGGAACAAGTTGAAGATGTGAAACGCCAAATTGACGAATGGCGAAACACACCGATTCCTGAAGACATTGATGTAAAAGATGAAGATTAGTCTAATTTCATTATTCTTTCCGGATATTCGGAGTTTTCCCTGCATTCAGATTCATCGCTTACTGCCCCTTTCTTTCGATGGTTTCAATACTTATTTATGTAGGTATTATTAACTGAAACCTTTTTTGTGCGAAATGACTAGAAATCGTTTTTCTACACATTCTATTAGTAAATGGTATTTGAAACAGCTTATTTGACAACGCATGACATGTTTCGTACCCTTAAATGATGTGGAAAAATAAAAAGAGTTAAGAGGGGGAAACATGAAGAAAATAACAAACGTTTTTTGGATTACATTAGTTTTAGTTGCCATAGCAGTTGGATATGGTGCAATTGCACCAGAAAGTTTTGAAGCAATCACCGGAAGCATACAATCTTTTATTACATCTACATTCGGATGGTACTATCTAACCCTAGTATCCATTATGGTTCTCTTTACATTGATTGTCATTGTTAGTCCTTTCGGTAAAATCCGTTTAGGAAAAGATACCGATCGACCTGAATTTTCACGAATTTCATGGTTTTCCATGTTATTCTCTGCAGGTATGGGGATTGGACTTGTCTTTTGGGGCGCGGCTGAACCGTTGTCTCATTATGCCATTGATCCAGCTACAGCAGATCCGAATACAAATGAATCATTCAAAGAATCAATGCGTTACACATTTTTCCATTGGGGACTACATGCTTGGGCCATTTATGCGATTGTCGCTTTAGCGCTCGCTTATTTCCAGTTTCGCAAGGGCGAACCTGGGTTAATTTCAGCAACATTGAAGCCGATTTTCGGAGACAGAATGAACGGTCCTTGGGGTGTTCTTGTTGATGTGTTCGCAGTTTTTGCAACTGTCGTTGGTGTAGCCACCACGCTTGGCTTCGGTGCTATTCAAATTAACGGCGGATTGTCCTATATATTTGGAGTTCCTAATGAATATTGGGTAAAAGTTGTGATTATAGCGGTGGTAACAGTCCTCTTCCTATTGTCTGCTTGGTCAGGACTAGGAAAAGGGATTAAATACTTATCTAATACCAATATGATATTAGCAATTGCTCTATTAGCGCTAGTTGTCATCCTTGGTCCAACGTTATTGATTTTCAATATGTTTACGGATTCTTTAGGTAGTTATATTCAAAGCATTGTCCAAATGAGTTTCCGGGCAGCACCACTTGATGCTGGAAATCGTGATTGGATAAATGGGTGGACGATTTTCTACTGGGCTTGGTGGATTTCTTGGTCACCTTTCGTCGGAATCTTCATTGCACGTGTTTCAAAAGGTCGAACAATTCGTGAATTCCTGATAGGAGTACTCATGATTCCTTCTATCGTCAGCTTCTTTTGGTTCGCTGCATTCGGCTCAACTGCGATTGACGTTCAACAAAAAGCAGCTGATTTAACAGGATTATTGACGGAAGAAACATTGTTTGCCGTGTTTAATGAAATGCCATTTTCCATGGTGTTATCAATCATTGCGGTCATACTGGTTAGCACTTTCTTTATCACTTCCGCGGATTCCGCAACATTTGTTCTAGGGATGCAAACCACCAATGGGTCATTGAATCCCTCGAATTTGGTGAAAGTGATTTGGGGAATTGCACAATCTTCAATTGCGGTTATTTTATTGTCCGCCGGCGGATTGGATGCCTTGCAGAATATGCTCATTGTCTCCGCATTTCCTTTCTCCTTTATCATGATGTTGATGATGTTATCTCTCTACAAATCATTATCTTTGGAAGTAAAGGCGATGCAAAAAATTAGAAAGTAACTTGATTAAAAGACCTCGGAAATTAAACCCGAGGTCTTTCTACGTTGGTGTAGCAAAGATGTTTATGGAGATGTGTTTTCTTTATATGTTGCTTCTAATGATTGAATCGCATCCGCATAATTCTGATCGTTTAATGTTTCCAAATCTTCCTTGAGTTGATCGTATTCCTGCTCAATCCATGTATGATAATCCATGTTTTTCTGAATCAAATAATCATGACTTTCTCGGGACATCTTTTCATGCTTTTGTAATAAATACGTTAAGGTAAATCCTACTTGTTGTCTTTCATCCACATATTTCTTAAATTCGTCGGTATGGTAACCGAAAATATCCAAGTAGTTGCTCACTTGCGCAAATTCAATATTGCCTTCTTGTGAAACTTTCCACTGCTTCCATTTCTCTGCTACTTTTTTCGCTTGGTCCAATTGATCTTGGAGACCTTGTGCATTTTGTACGTCTTGATAAGACCCCTTTGTTGCTTCAGCAACGGCTCTTAATTGTTTTTGTCCTTCACTATCCACATTGAAGCCGATGACATTCACGATTGGTGTAATGTCCGAATTGTACAATGACTCTGCAGCGGCAACCGGATCATCATCACAAGTCGAGATTCCATCACTTACGAGATATACAATATTTGTATTTTCAGCACCCTTGAAGGAGGCCAAATCTTTTTTCGCTTCGTTCAAAGCTAATTGAATGGGTGTCCATCCAGCTGGTTTTGCCTTTGTTAATCCTTCCGAAAATGTAGCAGAATTGTATTGACCAATTGGATAAATCAGTTCACTACTGCCACAAGAAAGTGCTTTATCTGCACTATCCCCTGTACCTTTTTGTCCATAAATTCGCAATCCAACGTTCGCATTTTCAGGAAGTCCTTGCACAAAGTTGGTAATCGCTGATTTTGCAGCTTCCATCTGTGTTTGGTTTCCTAGACTTTTCCCCATACTGCCAGAAGCATCAAGTATCACCATCACATTTAAGTTTTCTTTAAATTGCATCCGTGGATCTTCTACATCCGGACTACCGATTGATTGAAACTTCAATTGTTTAATCAGATCCTCGGGTCCTTCGAAATCTTGCTGATAGACTGCGAGTAGTTGACTATAATAGGCATCCAGTTCCTCATTACTCGGTTCCCCAGTAATATCCGGCAAGTCTTTCGTTAATTCATCAATTTTCTTTTGATCCTCTTCATCAATCGTTGCCAAGTAACCTGTATATCCAGGGCTAAGGAGCGCTAATTCATTCAATGTTACTGGAAGGGGCAAAATTTCAACTTCAACCTCTTCTTTCGTTTCTGACATGTCATCTGGAATCTCTTCCAGAGTCACTGCTTGCTGTTGATCTTCCATCTTTGTTTTTTCCTCGGCCTTTGGTTTTTCTTGCTGATCATCACTACACCCATAAAGTGCCATCATGAGTAAGCCTGGAATTACGACATGTTTCCAATTCATTCTCGTACCGCCCTTCTTTGATGTCTGAATTTGGAATGAATCAGCCTTGTCCGCTCTCCTTTTTACCTCTAACATCAAGCCATCACTCTTTCCTATTATGTTCAACATCTGAATCGATTTATTTACTGAGTTTGCATATAATATCTCTTATTACTACCATTTCCTTTCTTCTAATGTCAAAGTTTGATGGGTATAATCAACTCCATCTTCTAGTTCCCTTGTACCGAGTAAATAATCCTATTCCAGAATATTTATATTTACCTATCCCTAAAATGTCAGTATTCCCCTGATTAATCACTACAAACCCAAAACAAATCAACCTATTAAAAGCCTTTATTTGGTAACGTTTAGTACTAATGATTCTTTATTATTTTCCACCAATTCCCACGTATCTTGATTTCAGGATATCTCATTCTGAGAGTTAGAATGTGTTTCTTCTATATAAAACGCTTTCATAAATGAGCAGTTTGTTTATCGTACATTTAGGATAGCCGCGCGCTCTTCACGCTCATGCCGCATACCAGGAGCAAATACAGTCTCTCGTTTTTCATTCCATATCAACAGCATTCATAATAAAAACCGCTACAAGACTCCCAAAATAGAGAGTATGTAGCGGTTCGATATTCTTATTCAACGATTACTATTTATTCACTGCATTCTATTCTTACTGATTAATTCGTTGTGCTGCGATTTCCTCGAAATGAGCAGTTAGTATCGTCCCTACCTTCTCAAATTCAATTAAAAAGCCATCGTGACCGAATGGGGTATCAATCATGTGATAATCACTGTCAGGCACACTATGTGCGAAGGATTGCATATGATCAGGCGGGTAAAGTAAATCATGTGTGAATGAGATGACAACCATTTTTGCCTCAAATTGTTTTGCTGCCACTTCTATTCCGCCACGATCACGACCGATGTCATGTGTATTCATCGCTTTCAACAGTGTAAGATAGCTGTTAGCATCAAAACGTTCCGCCAGTTTCTTCCCTTGGTATTTCATATAGGATTCAATCTCGAATAAGCCTTCACTTCGTGTTTTTCTGGCGAATCGTTGTTTATGTAACGATTCACTTCGATACGTGACCAACCCAGCCATTCTCGCAGTCTCAAACCCTTTAATGTCGGATGAACTGCTGTAATCTCCATTATGGAATTTCGCGTCTGTTTCAATTGCATGAATGCCGATATAGTTGAACGCAATTCCAGTATCACTTAAGTACGGGGTCACCGCTAAGGGAACAAGCAATTTCATATCATTCGGGTAAAGTAGCCCCCATTCCAATACACGCATTCCTCCCAGCGAACCACCAATGACTGCATGTAACTTATTAATCCCTAAAGCTTCCAGTCCTTTTTTTTCTGCATTCACCATATCTCGAATGGTAATGACAGGAAATGCAGAGCGATAAGGTTCTCCCGTTTGTGGATTGGTTGATAATGAACCCGTTGAGCCTGAACATCCGCCAAATACATTGAATGTGATGACACGAAACTCATTAGTATCAATTGTTTTTCCAGGGCCAATTAATCCGCTCCACCACCCCGGTGATTCAGGTGTTCCAATGGCATGTTGATTTCCAGTTAAAGCATGACAAATTAGTACAACCGGAGCATCTTCGGGTCCAACCGATTCATATGAAAGTTGCGCTTCTTCCAACCATACATCCGATTCCAATTGAACATTACCAATTGCAATACTACCTGTTGCCACTAGATTCACCTCCTGATTAAACAGTTACAGTCGTCGCCTTCTCAATTGCCTGTGCCAAATCAGCAACAATATCATCAACGGATTCCAACCCAACAGACAGACGAATCAACTCTTCTGTTACACCTGTTTGGGCTAATTCTTCACCGCTTAACTGTTGATGCGTCGTAGAAGCCGGATGAATAATCAACGATTTTGCATCACCTACGTTTGCAACATGCGACCAAATTTGAACGTTATCGATAATCTTGCGACCAGCATCCCGGCCACCTTTAATTCCAAAGTTCACAATCGAACCATAGCCATTCTTCAAGTATTTATTTGCCAATTCGTGTGATGGATGAGAAGTGAATCCGTTGTAGCTAACCCACTCCACTGCTGGATGATTTTCTAAGTAAGTCGCCACAGCCAATGCATTTTCATTATGTTTTACAATGCGAAGATGCAATGTTTCAAGCCCCTGTAAAAAAGCGAAGGCATTATCAGGGCTTAAACATGGACCGAAGTCACGTAATAATTGAACGCGCAGTTTAATTGCAAATGCTACTTGGGGTACATCCACGCCGTAACGCAGTCCGTGGTAGCTCGTATCTGGTTCTGTAAACCCTGGGAACTTCTCACTGTTCCAGTCAAACTTCCCGGCATCTACTACAACGCCACCGATTGAAGTTCCATGTCCACCAATCCATTTCGTTGCAGAATGAACGACGACATCCGCTCCGTAAGCAATTGGATTACTGCCATAAGGTGAAGCGAACGTGTTATCAATGATGAGCGGAATTCCGTTCTCATGAGCGATTGTCGATACTGCTTCCACATCTAGTACATTCAAACTTGGATTTCCAATGATTTCTCCGAATACGGCTTTCGTTTTATCCGTGATGGCTTCACGGAAGTTCTCCGGGTTCGTAGAATCTACAAATTTCACTGTGATGCCATACCGTGGAAGTGTATTTGCGAACAAATTGTATGTTCCGCCATATAAATTACCTGCCGCAACAATTTCATCCCCCGCTCCAGCAATGTTCAGAATCGAGAAGGCAATGGCAGCCATTCCGCTTGATAGAGCCACTGCTGCAGTTCCGCCTTCCAGCAAGGCAATACGTTGTTCAAATACATCCACAGTCGGGTTGCCGATTCGTGAATAGATGTGACCTGTTTCTTGTAGTGCAAATAAATTTTGCGCATGTTCAGTATTTTTGAAAACAAATGATGTCGTTTTATGAATCGGTACAGCTCGAGATCCAGTAATCGGATCTGGTTGTTGACCCCCGTGTAATAGAAGTGTTTCTGGTCGAAGTTGTTGATTTGTCATTGTTTTTCCCTCCTGGTATTTGGTTGATGGAATGTGGAGGCGAAAAGAGGAGTTTTTGACATGAAAAAATCCCCATCTTCGCTTAAGAAGAGGGGATCGCAATTGCGTATTCCTCCTCTTATCTTTCAGATCCACCTAAAGAAATCTGTAGGAATTAGCACCTTTTCAAGTTTTCACTTGTTGGTTGCCGGGCATCGCAGGGCCTAGTCCCTCTGCCACTCTTGATAAGAGTATTTGATTTAGTTTTCCATCTGTGAATTAGTATATATTTTATAAACTGAGAGTGTCAAGAAAAATTTAAATAATATTCCGAAACTTCAGCCGATACTCAAACGTTAAAAGAGATAAAGAGTTTAGGAGGTGAATACATGAATTTATGGGTTTGGACACTGACCGTCTTCATTTGTGGGTACTTCATCGGAAGCCTGCATGGATCCAAAATCGCTCAAAAGTTATCGGGCGTGAATGTAAAAGAACATGGGGTGAAAAATTCAGGTGCATCAAACGCCACCATTGTTTTGGGCTGGAAATATGGAGTACTTGTGGCATTGATTGATATTGGAAAAGGGGTTCTGGCGGTCTTATTATTACATTATTTCTTACAATCCACTTCATATTCGATTGAACACATCATGACGCTTTTGTTTCTCATGGGTGCGGCGGTAGTCATTGGACATAATTATCCCATTTGGATGAATTTTGATGGAGGAAAGGGTACTGCATCCGTCATTGGCATTACTCTTGCCATCGACTGGAAAATGGGCTTGCTAGGTTTATTACTCTTAGTTATTACAACTCTTGTAACAGATTACTTGCTTCTTGGCGTACTCGTTCTATATTTCACTTTTTGTGGATACGCCATTTGGTTTACCGATGGATATTGGCCTACAGTAATCGCGGTCGCTCTTTTCCTATTAGCCATCTGGAAACATTTAGAAAACGTCAAGCGTCTAAAATCAGGTTCAGAGCCTCGGCTCTCTTTCGTCATAAAAAAGAAAAAATCGGCATCCCCATCTGAATGATGAGGATGCTGTTTCAATATTATAGATATTATCGGGCACGCGAATTCATTCCTCAAAAATTCAAGAAATGTGTGGAGTCACAATGTTCCGCTAAACGAAAGAAAATGGTAAACTACAACTATTCAGGCAATTTTGGAGGAGTGTAAATATTATGCAAGAAACATTAATTGAACGTCTAGTCCGTTATGCCAAAATCGATACACAGTCGGATGCTAATAGCCCGACATGTCCGTCAACACCCGGACAATGGGATCTTCTTCATGAGCTTGAAAAAGAGTTGGAATCAATCGGAATGGAAGAAATCATTCTAGACGAAAATGGATACTTATTCGCAACATTACCTTCCAATACAGATAGTGAACTGCCAACAATCGGCTTTTTAGCCCATGTTGATACGGCAACGGACTACACTGGTAAGAACGTAAATCCACAACGCATCGACTGTTATGATGGAGGAGATATTCAATTAAATGAAAATACGGTTATGTCCCCTACTAATTTTCCAGAGTTAAATAATTATATCGGACAAACACTATTAACGACGGATGGAAATACATTGTTAGGTGCCGATAATAAAGCAGGCATTGCGGAAATCATGACGGCGATGGAATTCCTGATTAATAACCCCGAAATTAAACATGGAAAACTACGTATCGCATTTACACCTGACGAGGAAATTGGGCGAGGTCCACATAAATTCGATGTTGAAAAATTCGGTGCAAAATATGCCTACACGATGGATGGTGGTCCTCTAGGAGAACTCCAATTCGAAAGCTTTAATGCTGCTGGGGCAAAGGTCACAACGCGAGGCACAAGTGTTCACCCAGGCTCAGCAAAAAATAAAATGATCAATGCAATCACGATCGCTACGAAGTTCCAATCCCATATGCCAGCGGATGAAGTTCCTGAAAAAACAGAGGGACATGAAGGATTCATTCACTTAATGAGCTTCGACGGGAATGTTGAAGAAGCAAAACTGTCGTACATTATACGTGATTTCGATCGTCAAAAATTCGAAGCTAAAAAGGCATTATTTGAGGAAACTGCAACAAAAATTAAAAAAGAATATGGAAATAAAGCTATATCAGTAGAATTAAATGACCAGTATTTCAATATGGGCGAAAAAATTGAGCCTGTTAAAGAAATTGTGGATATTGCCCATAAAGCCATGACAAACCTGGGAATCACTCCACTAGTCATCCCAATTCGCGGTGGAACGGATGGTTCTCAGTTATCGTATATGGGCATGCCTACTCCTAATATTTTCACGGGTGGCGAAAACTATCACGGAAAATATGAATTTGTTTCTGTGGACAATATGGAAAAAGCAACAAAGGTCATGATTGAAATGATTCAACTATTCGAGAAACAAGCGTAGGAAGGTGATGTCTTGAAAGAAATCGGGCTAGGAATCCTGGCTTCTTTGTTTTTTGCTGTGACGTTCATTTTGAACCGTTCAATGGAACTTTCCGGCGGAAGTTGGATGTGGAGTGCTTCATTACGCTATTTCTTCATGGTCCCTTTTTTACTCTCCATTGTTTTGTATCGTGGTGGCATGAAGCCACTTCTTGCTGAAATGAAAAATCACCCTGTCCCTTGGCTCGGCTGGAGCTTTGTAGCCTTTGTGTTATTTTACGGACCGATTACATTCGCAGCAGCATATGGACCTGGATGGCTCATTTCAGGAACATGGCAATTTACGATTGTTGCTGGTGTCCTGCTCGCACCTTTGTTTTTAGTAGCAGGTCAAGCCTCGGATGGCGTTCGGAAAGTCCGGCAACAAATCCCATTAATATCCCTTGCAATTTCGATGGTCATTTTAGTGGGAATTGTGCTGATCCAAGTTCCTCATGCAAATGAGGTTTCCATGAGGACACTGTTACTCGGAACATTGCCCGTGGCTGTTGCGGCTTTTGCCTATCCACTCGGCAACCGCAAAATGATGGAAATATGTGGAGGTCGACTTGATACATTCAGTCGCGTTCTCGGCATGACACTCGCGACGATTCCTGTTTGGATAGTACTTGCAGTTTATGCAAGCTTTACAGTTGGTCTACCTTCCGCTGGCCAAGTTTCCCAAAGTTTTATCGTAGGCGTTAGTTCGGGTGTTATTGCGACAACCTTGTTTTTCATGGCTACGGATCGTGTACGGGATAACCAGGGAAAACTTGCTGCCGTTGAAGCTACACAGGCCATCCAAATCTTGTTCGTGATTGCTGGCGAAATGATGCTAATTGGCGTGCCACTGCCTGAACCAATTGCCTTCATTGGATTAACCATTATTCTTATCGGTCTGTTTTCACACAGTTTTTATACGAAAGTGTTAAAAGAAAAACAAGCACGGTCCGTCGTTTAGACAGACCGTGCTTGTTTTTTGTTGGAATTCACTTCATTTTTCTTAGTAGATAAAGCAAATATGGCGTTCCAATTAACGCGACGACTAATCCGCTTGGAATGTCTTTTGGCGCGATGATGATGCGACCGATAAAATCCGCACTCACAAGCAGCAATCCTCCGAGTAACCCTGACACCACGAGCAGTGGCAGGTGACGGAAACCTACCAGACGACGTGCAATATGAGGTGCAACTAAACCAACGAAACCAATCGTTCCAACGAGTGCTACACCTGCTGTACTGATTGCAACGCCAATAACCATCGCACCGATCCGAGCATTTCGAACAGATAAACCGAGACCTGAAGCCACATCGTCTCCGAAAGTCAATGCATCTAAACTGCGTGTCACATAGATCGCCGGTCCAATGAATAGAACGAACAAAATCAACGCTAGCTGAACATCGTCCCACCCTTTTGCATAGGTACTTCCAGATAACCAAACTAGCGCCGCTGCGACAGCCAGCTTGGCTTTCACCACAAATACTTGAGTTGCAGCAGATCCAAAAGCTGATATGGCAATACCCATCAAGGCTACAAGCATTGGTTGGAAATTGTTTTTCCAAGATGTGAAAAGGATGATTCCTAATGCTAGAGCTGCACCTACTATCGCGCCAAATGGCATATATTGAACAGGGATCGCCGGAAATAGGACAAGTAATAGCATTGCTCCTGCACCAGCCATGGAAGTCACACCCAACACGCTCGCATCAGCAAGTGGATTTCGCAACACACCTTGAAGCAAAACACCTGTAATCGCTAGCATCACTCCGACAATGAATGCGGTAATGACTCGCGGAACCCGGAAGTTCAGAATGACTGGTTTCATCCATTCAAATGACCATTCAGATCCATTAAACGATAGGGCACAAACAAATACAATAATAATAAGCGAGCCAATGATTCCAAGAACAACAGAAAGTCTCTTAGGCTTTAATGCCCCTCCCATTTGTCGATCCCCACGTTGATGGGTTTTGGCTGTTTTCCAAGCTAAATAGAGTAGCCATGGTCCACCAATTAATGCCGTCATGGCCCCCACCGGCACTTCTTGACCCGGTTGAATGAATCTCCCTAAAACATCGGCACCAACTAGCATCACACTCCCCCATAAGAAGGAATGGGAGATTATCCAGAAGTGACCTTTCACTCCTAACATGCGTACGATATGAGGAGCCATTAATCCGATAAAACCGATGGGTCCTACGACACTTACGGTAACTGCTGCCAGTAATATGGCAATGGCCCATGTCACAATCTTGATACTGCCCACATTCTGCCCAAGCGAAGTCGCAATGTCTTCTCCAAGTGAGTAAATATCCAATGATTTGGCAATGACCAACGCCGCGATAAATGCCAGGATAATCACTGGTGCTGCAAACTGTACACCGTCCCAATTTAATTGAACGAGTGTACCTGAGCCCCATAAAAATAATCCGTTTGTTTCATTTTCAAATAATAATTGTAGTGAGCCTGTCAACGACGCGAACAGCAAGGAAATGATCATCCCGGTCAATGCAACACGTACAGGTTCCATTTGTTTTCCAGCTAGCACAATCACCATCACTGAAGAAAGAACGGCTCCAAACAAAGCAGTTAAAAATGTCATGCCACCTAAAAAAGATGGAAAGAATATAGTCGATACAACAACGAAGAAAAAGGCTCCCGCATTAATTCCAAGCGTACCTGCGGATGCGAGTGGATTATTCGTCAATGTTTGCAAAATCGCACCAGCAACTGCTAGGGCACCACCTGCCAGAATCCCGATCACTAAGCGAGGCATACGGAATGACAGCAAAATATCCTGGACGCGACCTGGTTTCCAAACCTCCGTAAGAAGTTCACGAATGGTGTAATCGGCTTGTCCTTGTGTAAGGTGAATTAAGGATAGCAGTACAAGTAGGAAAAAGCCCCCTGCTAAATACGCAAAGGACTTTGTTCCATTTTTCCGAAACATTATTTATTCACCAAGACGTCTGTGATTTGGTTCACTAATGTTTTAGCGGATAATGGTCCACCATACAACCATGTTGCCGCTCCTAAATCATACGTACGGTCTTCTTTGACAAACGCAAGGTTTTCCCAAACTGCATTGCCTTTTAATTGATTTTCATAAATATTATCTTCATCAGGTACTGTAAACATATAGTTGGCATTTTCATACTTCGTTAATCCTTCAACGTTGAATGTGCTTGAACCGAACACTTCAAACTGATCTGGTTGATGCACGTTATTCAATCCAAGTTTGTCCAGGATAATTGATGCCATGGAATTCGGTGTAAACACACGAATTTCCGGAGCGGCTGCACCTGAATATGCAAGTGTGAGAATGGTATCTTTTGTTTTTAGATCCGCCGCTTCAATTTCAGCAGTCTTCTCTTCATAAGTATCTTCTAAATCAGCAAGTACTTCTTCGGCTTCAGCTTCTTTACCTACCGCTATTGCCATTTCATTGAATGTTGTTTCCATTTCTTCATATAAATCAATGCTTTCATCTGTTGGGTATGGGTTGAAAATGACTGTTGGTGCAATTGACTCCAAATCTTTCAACATCGCAGTGTGACGGAAATCTACACCGATGATTAAATCGGGTTCAAGTGCTGCAATCGCTTCAAGGTTTGGTTCTTGTCGTCCACCAACATCCACGACTGTATCTTCCAGTTGTGGTTCGATGTTCACGTAATCACCGTAAGAATCGATATCGGCCATACCAACTGGTTGGATACCTAATGCCAATAAATTCTCAGCATATGTCCATTCAAGAACAACAACTTTCTTCGCTGGTTGATCCAATGTAACTTCTCCGTTAGAACCCTGGATTGTCACAGCTTCCTCTTTTGTTTCTGTATCTTGTGTCTTTTCTTCATCCGAAGAACAAGCAGCAAGTATGATTGTGAGTAATGCTAGCATCAGCACATATATAGAGAGTCTTTTCATTTTCGATCCCCTTTTTCTTTTTTATTTGATAATCATTCTCAATACGTTTTAAGTTTATTCTGTCTTCACAACTTTGTAAAGACTTTTTAAGAAAAGATGAAAATGATTCTCACTAACAGCTCTTTTTGTGTTATGATATCTTTTAGTGAGAACACCTATCATTTAGATGGAGGCTACACAATTATGCAAACTGCTGTGAAAACTGAATCCTTATCAATTGGATATACGGATCGTTTATTATTTGAAAACCTAGATTTACATATACCTCGTGGCGAGATTTCCGTTTTTGTTGGCAGTAATGGATGTGGGAAGTCAACACTTCTTCGTTCGATAGCACGATTATTAAAGCCAACCACCGGTTCTGTTCTATTGGAAGGAAAAGATGTAAATCGTATGTCTTCAAAAGATGTAGCCAAAAAAATGGGCATCTTACCACAATCTCCTGTATCGCCTGAAGGCTTGACCGTTCTTGATTTAGTGAAACAAGGTCGTTACCCTCACCAATCGTGGTTAAAACGTTGGACGGAAGAAGATACGGAAAAAGTCGAGGCTGCTATGGAAGCTACACGCATCAGTGATTTGCGTGACCGTGCTGTTGACACCTTGTCTGGTGGACAACGCCAACGCGCTTGGATTGCCATGACACTGGCTCAAGACACCGATGTCATTTTATTGGATGAACCAACAACTTATTTAGATATGACACACCAAATAGAGATTTTAGACTTACTGTTTGAATTAAATGAGAAAAAAGATCGCACCATCGTGATGGTCTTGCATGATTTAAACTTGGCTTCTCGTTACGCACACAATATCATTGCGATAAAAAATGGCGAAGTTCATGCACAAGGGAAACCAGAGAATATCATTACTTGTGATTTAGTACGTTCTGTATTTGGAATGGAATGCCAAGTTTCAATAGATCCAATGTTCGGAACTCCCCACTGTATTCCCTTTGGACGCGGACGTTGTGTGGTACCTGAATTACGGGCTGCTTCGACAGGAGCATAATACATGAAATCATCACTTGAACGACTCTCTGTTTTTATGGATGCTACTCAAGATACTTTCATGACACTGGCCGATGTACAAACTGAGCTAGGAAGTAAACAATTGCTTCAAGCAGTTCGAGACGTGACGGATGCTCCTACGGATGCCGTGGCTGCATCCGTTTTTTTTCGCCGTCTCGGGTTTTTCTTGGCTGCCCAGTTTCAAAGCATTGCCGCACATCACAAAATGTTTGCTGGTCCACTGCATGAAGTCGGTGTTTTCCAAGAAGACAATACGTTTAAATTCACCGTCCCAAGCGAGCATTTTGTGGCTGTAGAAGATGCGGAAAAAGCCATACGTTTTGTATTGGACACTTATGGTCATCCACTAGTGCAATTTTATAGCAAACACGTGCATATTTCGAAATTGATTTTATGGGAAAACGTTTGGGGGTACGTCATTTGGCTTTATGGACAAATGATTCAAGAAGGTGTCGAGTCCGCCGAAAAGGATATGGATTTTTTATTACTTGACGATACTTGGAAACCCCAAATGAGACGATCACCATTTAAACAATACTTGCAAAACCAAACAGCACTTGATGCCATGACCGATTACAAACGAGTCACTTGTTGTTTATTGAAAGAAATCCCCAATACCCAACGATGTCCTTACTGCCCACACGCCAAATAAGCGTTGTGGGTTTTTGTTTGCCCGGGTTTTTTGGGTCTGCTTTTTATAAGAAAATTTTGTATACTTAACCTATGACAACTTTAACGAATGCTCAAATCCAACAATTGAATATGTACAGTACTTATATTACCCCGCCTGCACATCCTTTATTTACACAAAAGCAATTAGAGGAAATTGACTTCTTGCCAATTGTCCAAACGATTACTGGCATCCGTAATAAAACCGTTGCCGCTTCGTATATTATGCGCAGGTACGGCATGTTTATTTCGACACAATTTGTCATGTTGGCCACTTATGATGAATTGTGGCAAGGCAGAGCTGCTGACTTGATGTTTGCTTCGAACGTAGAATACGGCAATAAAGGCATTAGTATGTATGTGAACAAAGATCATTATCTGGATGTAGAAGGGCAACCTAGAGCCATGCTCATTCGAAAAATATTGCAAGAACAAATTTATTCTGTAATCGGGGAAATTCGTAAACATTCCTCCGTCTCCCCTCTTACTTTGTGGGAAAATGTATTCGGATTTATGTTATGGCACTACGCCGTCCTTCTGGGTCAACCTTCGACTGCATCACAAGCTCGAATTGATTTGGACTTACTTAAGTCTGATTCATTGTGGGAAGGAATCGCATCGCGTTCCCTATTTAATACTTATTTAAAAGGACATGAACCTGCACAACTATTAAATACGGAAGTTCGAACGACTTGCTGTTTTTCAAAAGATGTTCCTGGTTTGCAAAAATGCGGATTTTGTCCATTACCATAGTGAAAAAGCACTAATTTTTATCGACTTATGTTTTATTCTCTGCAAATAGGATAAACCTATCAATAACAAGATGAAAAGGAGCGTGTCTACAATATGGCAGACATTCAAGGTAAAGTACAAGAAGAACTAAATAAAATTAATCCTGAGAAAAAAGATGAAATCTTATCAAGTTTTTCCACTTTTAAATCTTACTTAGCAGACAAAGTTTCTAAAGGTGAAAAATTGGGTCTTGGTGAAGAACAGCTAGCTAAAACAACCGAAATGGTAGCGAACTACTTAGCTGATCATGAAGAACCGAAAAACCGTGAAGAACACTTATTACAAGAACTTTGGAAGTCCGGGGACAAAGAACAACAGCATGCACTTGCCCATATGTTGCTTAATATGGTGAGAAAGTAAGCATCCGAAAGGACGGATTGATATGACGAACAAGTCTTTTAATCAACACGAGCGTGAAGATGAAAAAGGCCGTGAATTGGACAATCCCGATTTAGTAAAAACCGATAAGAAAAGTCTTTTTGATATGCATGAAGACATGCAGACCGTCGATTCAATTCCGGTGGAAGAATTAAATGAAAAAGTAAAAGATGAAGATAATCATCGTAAAACAAAAGACACATCTGCAAGCGAAGAACGCTATCCAGACTAACAAAAGCTCCTGACCATCCAATGGTCGGGAGCTTTTTTGAAAAACAATGGCGCCAAGCACTTAAGAACCTCGGGACAAAAAACGTCCCACAAAATCTCTGGGTGCCTAGCACCAAAAATCACTTTTACTCCTCATCTACCGTGCTGTTTGCGGCTTCTCTAATTTCAAAGCGTCGTGCATAAACATTCTTAAGGATTGTTTTGATGATTGCGTAGGTCGGGATGGCTAAAATAATGCCCCATAAACCCGCTATATTCCCTGCTGCCATTATAACCGTAATAACCGTTAATGGATGAATATCAAGAGCTTTCCCCATTACGTTTGGCGATATTAAATTACTCTCAATTTGCTGAGCAATCAGCATAATAATCCCTACATAAATCGCCAATTGTGGCTCTTGTACATATCCAATAATTAAAGCTGGTACGACCGCGATGAAAGGCCCTAAAAACGGGATAACATTCGTAACCATTCCGAAAAGTGCTAACAGAAGTGCATAATCTAAACCAATAATTAAATAGCCAATGAGCAACATAATTCCAACGGCCACGCTGACCACCAATTGACCTTGTATATATGCCTTCAATGTTCCATCAATATCTACTAACGTTTTACGAATCCAAGTTTTTTGTTCACCTCTGAAGAAGCCCGCGATGAATGGTGCAAACCTTTCATGGTCTTTCAGAATATAAAACAGAAAGAACGGCACTAATACTAATGCAAATATCCCTTGTGCCAAACTTTGAACAAAAACAACCACCCAATTTCCGAACCCTTTGGCAATGGCCTCAATTTTACCTGATTGATCATCAATGGATTCTTCCAATGCTTTTGGTAAGCGATTCTTTTGATCAAGTGCGTAGCCAACCATTTTCTCAACATCTTGCGTGATTTTGGGTGCATCATTTACTAAGGCGTTTACTTGTTTGGTTACTGCTGGTCCAACGATAGATGAAAAAATCCATACTAGGAAACCTATTATTACAAAGATAGCCAGTATGCCGGTCCATCTTTTCCAGCCCTTCTTTTCTATCCATTTAAGCAATGGTCTAGACAGATAAAATAATACCCCGCCCAATAGAAGAGGAAGAAAAATAGTTTGACCGATAATAATTAGTGGTGAAAAAATTCCACTTACTTCAATAAACATACGAATGATTGCCAAGGCGAGTAAAATACCAACGCCTACTTGAAACCAGAGCTTTTTTGTCAAATTCTTCACGTCCTCGAATGTGGTGTCTTCCATCATTATAAGATATTTTTGGTAGGAACGGTATAATTACGTTATACTGAAGATAGCGAAAGGAAGAAAACGATGGAATACTACAAAGAGTTAAGAAAATATGCGGGTCATCGTCCACTCATTTTGCCAGGTTCAGTCGTTATCTCCACGAACCCATAAACCTTACATTTATCTCCAAAGAGAACCTGCCTGATGGAATACTCCCTTCAAACAAAAAGTTTTTATTATCATGTTTATAACATGAAAAGAAGGGTATATATAACCTTGAGGATTTTTTCTCGCCTACTTTGTTCCTCTCAATGTCATTCTCAAACAAAAACTCCAGGCAAAATACAATTTTGAAGGAGACTGTTTACGTGAATTGGTACGAAAAACTAAATCAATATTTCCCAATTGAAGAAATGAAATCAAAAGAACATATGGAGACGTTACTTGCTGAAAAAGGTAATGTATATATAAAAGATGAGGGTCCGAAGCACGTACTGATGTATGTAGAGTTTGAAAACTTCATTTTTGTTGATTACTTATTTGTCTCAAAAGATGCACGCGGTGAAGGATTGGGTCGCAAACTTTTGAACAAGTTAAAGGAAAAAAACAAAGCTATCTTACTCGAAGTAGAACCCGTAAATTATGAAGATACCGATACAGAAAAACGCTTGAAATTTTACGCCCGCGAAGACTTCCAACATGCATCCCGCATTGGCTACACACGTCGTTCTTTAGCAACCGGTGAAAATACCATCCTTGAAATCCTTTATTGGTCACCAATTGATCAAGATGAAGAAGTAATTTATGAAGCCATGAAATGGACTTATGAAAATATTCATACTTTCAAGGATGAACATTTTTATGGTGAGTCATACGACCCATCTCATGAAGTTCTTGAATTTAACGATGATGAAAAACCAGATATGTTGAGATCTTATTAATAAAAGACGAAAGTGTCCATTTCAATGGTACTTTCGTCTTTTATCTTTGTGCCCCACATCACTGCTCGTATGTATAGTAATCCTGAGCATGCACTGCTTTAAACCCAACTGATTCATATAGATTCAAGGCATGAGCATTTTTTGTTTCTACTTCCAGATGAACGGTATGGCCTGCTTCACTTTGTTGTTTCACGACTTTGCGCAGAACGCGTCGACCGATTCCTTTGCCTTGCTGTTCTGGTAATATGGCAAAGCCATAAATCCACGCTTCCCCTTCTTCTCTCTTCACGCGGATTTTCCCAACCACTTCTTCATTGACCACAATCATCAACATGTCAGTGTCTTCTTCTCCATCCACCCTGCTATTCATGGCGCGAGCATCTTCCTCCGCTAAATCGAATGCTTCCACATCCAGTCGGACACGCATGTCGAAATCTTCTACTGTTGCTTGTCGAAGGCTGATTCCTTCCACTTCTTCCAACTCACGAGGTTGCCACTGCATTTGATGTTCTGAAAATCCGTAATTTGCTCCTTGGTTCGCTAAAAACACTTTGGCAGCTGCTGAGCTGGCAGGTGCATTCAAGAGGATTCTTTTGAATCCATTTTGTTTCGCAATTGCCATCGCCTCTTTAAACAATTGCATGAAATGTCCTTTGCGGCGTTCGCCCGGTTTGACCATTCCGGTTACTTCCGCAGTAGATCCAAATGCGTACACACCTATAAAGGCAATTAGTTCCTCCCCTTCATAGTGAAAAAAGTCGAGTTGATTGGAGTCACGCGTTCGAAGCATTTCCCAGTTCAGCTTCATTTGTAGGTCATCATATGCTTCTACTTCTTTTTGAAGATTTTCAATATCCTGAAGTTGTCGCGTCGTTAACATGGCTCTCTCCCCATTTTTGAAAAATTTAAAATATAAAAACAGCTTCCCATACTTTCACATGAGAAGCCAGCTTTTAATTCAATTTTGTGTAGTTCGCAATCACCATGGCGATTTGATCTTCAATCGGTGTAACGGCTGCTAGATCATTGTTAATAAGAATTGAGAATACGAGCAGTTCTCCATCTTTCGTCTTCGCATATCCCGACAACGCTGAAACTGCGGTCAACGAACCTGTTTTCGCTTTTACATTCCCTGCTGTAGGTTCCGTTTTCATACGATTACGTAATGAGCCACCGACAAAACGCTCACTCTTTCCCGCTACAGGCAATGAATTTAAAAACGATTCATACCAAGGTTCTTTTTGTATGGCAACTAATAACCCCGTTATTTCATTGGAAGGAATCATGTTTACATGTGACATTCCCGAGCCATCGCGAATCATGATGGAGTCCATGTTCAAGCCGAATTTGGCAGAAGTTTCTTCGATGACTTGAATCCCTTTTTCCCAACTCCCTTCGCCATATACAACTTTGCCCATTTCCTTTGTCAGTATTTCGGCATGCCCATTGTTACTGAGTTTCATGAACGGGATGAATAACTCTTTTAGTGTCATTGATTCTTTAGTCGTTAAGATTTCTGAACCAGCCGGAGTTTTCCCTAAGGCTACTTTCGAGTCCCCTTTAAATTTGATTCCTTTTTTATCTAACGCTTTCTTGAATAAATTCAGAGCATAGTTGGATGGTTCCCAAACGGCAATCCATTCCCGAGTGACCGTTCCCCCTACTGGAACTGTTCCAGTAATGACAATATTATTCGTCCCGTGCTGACGCTCAATCAGGATGTCCTTTGTGCCGCCCGCAGCAACCGTTTTTGAATGGTTCATCACTTTCATGACATCTGTTTCCGGCAGGACTGTTATTGTTGCAGGTTTTCCAACTGTACGATTTGCCTGAGCTTCCACAATCACGCTTCCTGCATCGAAATCCCCATTGGGTGATGCTGTCAATGCTGAAACATGCGCTGCATAGTAGTACGATTCGTCCGAAAGGGTGATATCTGACGACAAGCGCTCATTGTCGTACCATGTATCATCTCCTATTAGATTTCCGTTCACTTGTTTTATCCCTTTAGTCGCAAGGTTTTGCGCAAGTTGGTCGAAGTCTTGCTCCAGTAATGTGGGATCGCCTTTTCCCTTTAAATACAAGTTCCCTTGAATGACCCCGCTTGTTACTTTGCCGTCTGTCAAAACTTCTGTCGAGAAACGGTAGTCTTCACCAAGCGTTTCAAGTGCCGCCGCTCCTGTCAGCAATTTCATGTTGGACGCAGGATGGAGTCTCATCTCGCCTAAATGATCGTAAATGACTTCCCCAGTAGCGGCATTCCTCACACTCACACCGGTGGTTGCACCTTTCAGTCGTTCGTCTTGTAGGATTTTATTGATGTCCATTCCAAGCTGCGCGTAATCTTCATCGGCTGCAGCGGATTGTTTCTCGCTGGAATCCAGGAAAGGTAAACATGCCAAAATTGCAATCAGCGTCAATACAAAAAATATCCGTTTCATATTCAGCGTGTTTTCCTCCAGTAGAAGATATCATTTTCAGTACATATATTATGTTGTGCCATTAAAGTATTCTTTACCCTTCCTCACTTTCTCGGATGTCTATTTCTATATATGTGCGATTTATGCAAAGTATGTTATAAATGGACAAGCTTTCTTTTTCGCTCCATAAAAAAACTCACTTTTTGAAAGTGAGTTTTGGGCGTGTGGTTAAATATACTCCACCTAATATGACAAGCAAGCCGACAATCATTTGGATGGTAATGGGTTCCTTCAGCAAGAAATAGCCCCATAAAATAGCTGAAATCGGGATTAGATACGTTACGGATGTTGCGAATTCCGGACTTCGTTCCTTCATCAAGTAAAAGAACAGTAAATGGGCGATACCTGAACCGAAAAATCCAAGTCCGATGATTGCAAATACGACTTCCCCATCCATGTTCTGGGCAAGCGTCAATAATTGATTGTGGTTGGTGATCAACATCATCAATCCCCCGAAAATAGCACCCACAACCAACGTACACGTCGTAACTAATATGATTCCGGCTTCCGTTAGATGTTTTCTTGCGTAATGTGAAGAAAAGCCGTAACACATCGTCGCCAATATCATCGTGCCGATTCCTACAAAACTTTCACCAAACAGCAAAGATAGGTCAAACTTCATGATAATCAAGATGCCCACGAAGCCGACTCCGATACCAATCCATTGTTGTTTCAGCAAAATTGATCCAAAAAACAGCAAGCCAAGAACCCCTGTGAAAATTGGTGTAAAAGCATTGAGCACTGCCGCTAAACTGCTGTTGATTTGTGTTTGACTAAGCGCAATCAATCCCCATGGAAGCCCTGCATTGACGACGCCTACTACCGCGAGCGCTTTCCAGGGAATCGGCTTAATAATATCTTTTCTCTTGAACCATAGGACAGGCAATAACAGGAGTGCACCTGCTAAACAGCGGATGAAAACAGTTCCCCATACCCCTGCTGGCTCTCCAAGAATTGAAATGAATACAAATGATAGGCCCCAAATAAGACCGAGGGCAATAAGTGCTGCATATACACGCATAATTAGTACGTCCTTTACTGAACCTTCGTTCTAAGATTTATCGAGTCCATTTTTTCACTACTGGTGAGAGACTATTTTATGGTTTCATAATGGGGGCTATCCGATCAATACGATTTGTCCAAATACCACCTGAATAATTTGTTGGCAGACGTTCCAAATCTTCTACATGATCAAATCCCTCCGAGAAACCGCCGTCACCTGCAACAAGTATGACTCGTGTATTGGCAACTTCCATACGATGAATAAATTTGCCGGAGAATCCCCACAACCAAGGGGCAATCTTTTCTGGAATATGTAACTGTGTATTTTCACAAGCTGAAGGGACATACCCTGTCCATCCCACTGCTATATATGGCAGCAGACAACTCTTCAAGGTTGCTTTTGACATGACTCGAGTATTAGGTAGGCTTTCTTTTAGTGACGCAATCGGTTGATCCCCACCGTACACAGTAATTTCCCCTACACGACTATCCGACAAGGTAGAGAGATAGTGTGCCAGTTGTTCCCCTTCTTCGGAATCATCACTTTTGATATGCAGTAAAAATGCCTGTTCCGGAAAAGTTGTCAACACTTCTTCTAGCGTCGGCATCAGCCCTATTCCTTTGCCGCGAAAAGGATAGGTTTTCCCATTATCAGCTGTATACCCATTTCCAATATCCAATTGTTTAAGCTCTTCCATTGTATGGTCCCGTGTGACGCCTTTTCCATTCGTTCTACATTCAAGCGTCCAATCGTGAAACACTGCGAATTTCCCGTCCACCGTTGGATGAACATCAAATTCAACAATGTCAGCTCCAGCCTCAATTGCTGCTTCCATTGAAGATATCGTGTTTTCTATGTAAGGATGTTCTGGCTCATATATCCTCTCCGCTGTACAAGTGTCACCTGTGATTCCTTCCATATGGAAAGTTTGAGCCATCCCTCGATGCGCTAATAGCAAAGGCACTTTATCACTTGCTTCAGTAAATACGGATGTATTATTCAAATACATGAAAACTGCCAGAATAGCGATAAAAGTGATAAACCTCTTCATGTTTCTTTTAAATCTTTTCATGGACCCTCCCATTATCGAAACGTTTCAAAGCTAGTTTAGCATAAATACCTAGGTATTGTTCCGGGTTCAGCGAAACTGGACAACAATAAAACCATCCACGATTCGCGAATGGTTTTATTGAAGGAAAATTTTATGAAGTTCGCTTGATGATTGCTTTCTATGTTCATTCAACGTTATTTCCCTTGATGACCAAAGTTCATATATTCATAGCGTCCACGAATGATTTGGTAAATTCCGTATAGAACAAGTCCAACGGCAATGACAGCGAGCAAAAATTTGCCAAAGGGCTGGCTTGCAACTTCTGCCAATGCTCCGCCGAGACCTTTCGACTCTCCCGGGTTGTGGGTATAAGCTGTTCGAATAAAAAAGAATCCAACCAACCCCAATACCAATCCGCGTGCAATTAATCCTGCTTTTCCTGAGACCCGTGCCACTTTACACTCTTTGTCATTCGTTTCATTGAACTTGAATTTATCCATGAATTTCTCTTTCACGCCACTATAAAGTTCATAGAGACCATAGCCGATAATAATGACTCCTACCAGTCCGACTAGCCATACACCAAATGGTTGTTCTAACAACTTGGCAGAGATCGTTTTCTCAGATTCTCCACCGCCAGTGCTTCCCGTATGGCTTGCTAATTTAATGGCTACAAAGGCTAAATTCGCATAAATTATTCCACTAATGAAATAACCAACACGCTTAATTAGACCTTTTGCCCCAGTGCCTTCATTTTCAGGATCTTTAAATGCCTTTATGAAATCCCATATGATATAACCGATTAAACCTATCCCAATTATCCACAGCATTACTTCCCCAAATGGCAATTCGGCAATGGATTGTAACGCACCTGAAGTACCCGTAGTCGCTCCCCCGGGTCCAAAGGCGGCTAAGACTGCCAGCATTCCAATCATCCCGTACACTACACCTTTCGTCATATAACCGAAACGGCCGAATCGACGCACCCAAGGTTTAGCTTCTCTTAATTTCTCTTTTGTTTGAGCTTTTGATGGAACGGCCATTTTCCCACTTCCTCTACTTTAACTATTATTACTGAAGTTCCCATTCTAGCTAAAGAAGAAACCTCTTTTTGGGATTAGTTCAGGAATTTATGGTGGGAATAAAGGAAGTTTGCAGCTCAACTTGAAACATATGACATCTTTAACGAGAAAAAACCAAGACCGTTACAATTCGGTCTTGGCTTAATTATTTGGACGTGTGAGCAATCCATCCACCAAATAACGTGGTTGAAAAGAATTGCGTAACTCGCTCAAATCCAGCTTCCTCTAAAAGATCGGCAATCTGCACAGCCGGTATAAATGACAGTTCACGAACCGATTGTGCCATGCCATCCACATCTTCTTCAGTCAAATCCGTTAAATCAAGCCAAATCGCTTTCCATAAATTCAACCGTTCATCAAACTCCGGATGTGATTGATCCCCGAACATGGTGACAAGCACAAACGGTGATCCTGGTGCCAGATTTTCTTTGACGGCTTTTAATAAACTTAGCTTTTCTTCAACTGTTTCCACAAAGTGAAGTACAAGCAAGCATGTTGCCGCATCGAATTTTCCGTTAAAGCTGACTTGCTCGATTGTCCCTGTATGGATGGAGACGCGTTCCTCGATCCCCTCATCTTTCGCTTTCTGCAATGCCACCTCCAACATTGCCTCAGATGGATCAACACCTGCAAATGTCCAAGTAGGATTGGCTGTTCCAAATGTCACGATTTCATTCCCTCCGCCTGCTCCCACGACCAACACATTTGCTGAATCTTGTACATTGGCACGTAAAAAAGACTGAACCATCCGAAACATCGCATCGTATGTAGGCAAAGCACGTCGAATTCCTTTGTCGTATTCTCTCGCCATTTCCATATCAAACTCCAGATCATCTTTCACTTTCAGTCCCCCTTAAATTTCTTGGTACCTTACATTATATAGTAAGTGCCAGGCACCCGTGGATACTTGGGACAAAAAACGTTCCAGCTAACCCCCGGGTGGCACTTCCATAATTAATTTTATGAATAATTAAAATTTTACTTGTAGTTTGATTATTCAATATTGTATAGTCTTATACAAGAATGAATAAAGGAGTTCAAATATGAATCCAATGTTGTTACTCCCAAATACCAATGAAGAAATTATCAATTCTCATGATGAAGACATCATTATCACGACGCGTGAAGGAAAAATAATTAAAGTAACTCAAATAAGTGGTGAACATTACGGGATGACACCCCAGGAGCTTCTAGGAAAATCAGTATTGGAATTAGAGATTCAAGGTATTTTCTCTCCCGCCATTACACCTAAAGTTGTTGAGGAAAAGAAAAAGATCGTGACCGTGCAAACGACACCTTCCGGAAAAAAAGTATTAATTACTGGAATTCCACTTTTCAATGAGCGGCGTGAAGTTGAGTTCGTCATCAGTTATTCTTACGAACTATCTGAACTCATTGTGATGAAAGAGTACTTGCAAGATTTAGAATCTGAAATGTCCAAAGTGAAAGAAGAGTTGGCTTATTTACGAGATCAGCACATCCAAATTGATGGTTTTATTTTGGAAAGCCAATCGTCAAAACAAGCTGTCAATACTGCACTTAAAATGGCTCGTTTCGATGCACCTATTGTGATTCATGGTGAGCGCAGCGTTGGGAAAACAACACTCGCAAAACTTATTCATAGCAAAAGCAATCGAAGTGCCGGGCCCTTCATTGAAGTGAATTGCAGTACAATTCCGGATGCTGTTTTTGAATTCGCTTTCACTGGACAAAGAAATTCGACACCACCTGGATACCTATCACTGGCTCAAGGTGGAACGCTTGTTTTGAATGAAATAGACCAGATATCCCTAGCATCCCAGTCCATTTTGTTCAAGCTCTTAAATCAGCAACAATCTATCAGAGTCATAGCAATAAGCGAAAAGTCCTTAGAAGAATTAATTGAAATTGGTTCTTTTCGAGAGGACCTCTTTTATTACTTACATCTTGCATCGATAGAGTTAAAACCATTGCGAGAACGTCCTGAAGATTTGGATTTAGCTATCACCAGAATGCTACAAAACTTAAATAAGAAGTATTCCGAAGAAAAGAAAATGGCAGATGAGCTCTTCTTGCATCTTCTTCAACTCGAATGGCCAGGCAATTTTCGAGAACTAAAAAACATACTTGAACGTAGTTTCATTGAAAGTGAATCGAATATCATCACACTTCACGACCTACCGATCAAATACCAACCTACAGATAATGAACAAATCGATATTGGAATCGACGGACAAACACTCCCTCATATTTTGGAGATTGTTGAAAAGAAAGTACTGTTAAATGCACAAAAACGTCATAAAACCACAACAGAAATGGCACATGTATTAGGCATCAGCCAACCTTCTGTTGTTCGCAAATTAAAAAAATACTTAAAAACCCCCATAGGAGATGACATCTAATGACTACAACTCAACAACAAGACTGGCAACATCTCGTCGGATCAATTGCTAATTTACTTGCACCAAGTATGGCGAAAGACCATCCAAACTTACCCGTCGTTAAAGCGGAAGGTTGTTATTACTACGGAGTAGACGGCAAAAAATATCTAGACTTCACTTCAGGCATCGCCGTTGAAAACGTCGGACATCGTCACCCAAAAGTCGTGCAAGCGATAAAAGATAGTGCTGATCATTTGATCCATGGACCATCCGGGGTCATTATCTATGAATCTATATTGAAACTTGCGTACGAACTTCAACAAATCTTGCCACCTAAACTTGATAACTTCTTCTTCGCAAACAGTGGAACAGAAGCAATCGAAGGGGCAATAAAATTGGCTAAATACGCGACGCAACGTCCGTATGTAGTATCCTTTACCGGTTGTTTCCACGGTCGTTCGATTGGAGCATTAAGTGTAACGACTTCAAAAAGCAAGTATCGAAAATTTTTACAACCTTCTTGGTTAACGTATCAATTGCCATATGCACATCCAGATGATTTACCTGAAGGAGAAAATCCAGCGACCTTCTTCCCTGAAAAACTGGAACGCGATGTAGAAAAACTATTCAATCACCAAGTAACACCTGAAGAAGTATCGTGCATAATTTTAGAACCGGTTTTAGGAGAAGGCGGCTATATAATTCCTCCAAAGGAATGGCTTGCTAAAATTCGTGAGATTTGTGACCGTCATGGTATTTTATTGATTTTTGACGAAGTACAAACTGGCTTTGGCCGCACTGGTAATTGGTTTGCCGCTCAAACATTTGGTGTGACACCTGATATTATGGCGATTGCAAAAGGCATTGCCGCAGGTCTTCCACTTAGTGCAACGGTGGCATCGAAAGAATTAATGGAAAAATGGCCACTCGGCACTCATGGAACGACGTTTGGTGGAAACCCGATGGCTTGTGCTGCTGCACTTGCATCTCTGGAAGTATTGAAAGAAGAACGTTTGCTAGGGAATGCAACCAATATGGGGGCATATGCTCTTGAACAACTTGAAAAGTTGAAAATGAAGCATGACTTGATTAAAAACATTCGCGGTGTTGGCTTGATGATTGGCATTGAATTACAAGTGCCAGAAACCGGTAAACCCAATGGAAAAGCTGTGATGGATGTATTAGATGGTTGTTTAGAACGCGGTGTGCTTTTCTATCTGTGCGGTAATTCCGGAGAAGTGATTCGGATGATTCCACCGTTGACCGTATCAAAAGAGCAGATTGACACAGGGATTCATGTTTTAGACCAGGCACTTAGTGCTTATAAAAAATAAAAGGGGGAAATGCACGTGACAACTATTTACAAAAACGAAGTGGCAGTCTCATCGTCAGCTACATGGAAGTTTATTATCCCATCACTTATCGGGGCATTGTTATTTTTAGTGCCCGTTAAGTACGATGGACAAGTAACCATTGGCGTAGGGATTCTTGCTTCTTATTTACAATCCACATTTGGTGAGTGGATTCCTGCCTTTATTCTCTTATTACTTGGTTTTTCTGCAGTCGCAACCATAACAGCAACTGCTTTGAAACCCACGTTTATTCAAAACTCACCATTTTTACGTTCGATTTTCATTACCGGGCCATTCGGTCTAATTGTTCGAATTGTTGGATTTACAGTCGGTATCATGGCTTACTATGAAATAGGACCTGAAGCGATTTCTTCTCGTAATACGGGTGGCGTTGTGTTGTACGATTTAGCACCTGTATTATTAACTTGGTTCTTATTTGCCGGCATTTTATTGCCATTGTTAGTTGAATTCGGATTGATGGAGTTTGTTGGTGCTTTAGTCAATAAAGTGATGCGGCCTTTGTTTACATTACCTGGTCGTTCATCGATTGACGCTATGGCTTCTTGGATGGGCGCTGCACCAGTTGGAGTATTAGTAACGATGAAACAATATGATGAAGGGTATTATACGAAGCGTGAGGCTTCAGTTATTGCCACAACTTTCTCGATTGCTTCAGTTGCGTTTAGTCTAGTTGTTGCCAATGTTGTAGGAATTGGACATTTATTTTTGCCCTTCTATATTGCAGTGTCTGTTGCATGTTTAGTGGCAGCGATCATCATGCCTCGTATTCCCCCATTGTCTCGTAAGCCTGATACGTACTACGAGCCAGTTGGAAAACAAATTGATGATACGATTCCTGAAGGAGTTTCATTAGTTAAATGGGGTTTTCAAGAAGCGCGCCGTAAAGCAAGTAATTCAGGTAGCGCGAAGCAACTTGCAAAAACAGGTGCTGAAACCGTTCTAGATATTTGGTTAGGATTGATTCCACTTGTTATGGCTCTTGGAACCATTTCACTTATCGTTGCAGAATATACACCAATCTTTAAGATCATTTCATATCCTTTAATCCCAGTGTTAACGTTACTCGGTCTACCTGAAGCTGCAGAAGCTGCACCGACAATCTTGGTAGGATTTGCGGATATGTTCTTACCTGCTGTATTAGGTAGCGGTATTGAAAGTGAATTAACAAAATTCGTATTAGCTGGCGTATCTTTGACGCAATTAATCTATATGTCTGAAATCGGCATCTTGATATTACGCTCAAATATCCCTGTGAACTTTTTGGAACTTGTATTGATTTTTATCCTACGCACAATCATTACATTACCGGTAATCGTCATTTTCGCTCATATATTCGTTTCCTGAACAGTTAAGAGGCTGACCCGTTTTAGACAACGGGTCAGCCTCTTTTATGTGCCAAAATCATGGAACATAAAAATTATTTTCACCATCAAAAACTTTTTAGCTATCCTGGGGGTAAGTATAGTAAGAGCAACAGACAGACAGTTGTTTTGGAAGGTGTGAGAATTGATTTGGAGAATAATGAATGGCTGATAAAAGTACAATCCGGTGATAAAGATGCATTTTTTCTTTTTTACGAAAAATTTGCTGACTATGCAATTCGTACGGCATCTGCGATAACATGCAACCGGGAAATGGCAAAGGATGCCGTACAGGAAACATTCATACGTGTTTACCGGCAAATCGGGAGCTATAATCCTGAACTTCCATTCGAGCCGTGGTTCTACCGGATTTTAACGAATGAATGCATGCGTTTACTGAAAAAGGATTCATCTCTTTCAAAGTTTGAACATCCCGATTTGGAAAATGAACCGTCCCTTGCAGTGGAATCATTTGATACTCTCTCCGACTTATACGATGTGATACAGTCGCTTGATGATGCACACAGAATCCCGCTGATCCTGAAATATGTAAAGGGTTTTAGCGAAAAAGAAATAGCGGATATACTCGGACTGAACCAAAACACGGTGAAATCACGATTGTTCAAAGGAAGGAAACGACTGAAGGATCAGTTGGTTCCGTCTGAAAAGGAGGATGAATACGATTGAGTAATTTTGATGAAAAAGCAAAAGCCGATATTAAGACACGTACTGATAAGGACACAGAGGGTCTTAAGAACGAAATCTGGAATACGTTGGAGCAAGAATTATTTACAGAAAATCAAACACCTAGAGGAGAAGTAAAGAAAATGAAAAGGAAGAATCGAGTAATGCCAATACTTGTTACGGTGGCTGCAGGGGTACTTATTGCCTTCAGCTTGCAGACGGATACAGGAACAGCGTTTATGAAAAATATCAAAGAGATGTTTGTACCGGAGAAAGAAGTAACTCAGAACATTGAAGGACATGACGAGAAAACGAATGTCCAATTGAACGAAGGGAAAGATTCGGAGTATGTCATTTATGTGGATGAAACGCGCTACAAAATGATGAAAGGTGACGATTCCGACCTCATCACAACAAAAGAGCCATTGCCTGAACAATACCCGGATGTAACGATGCAAATTAAACAAGTTTCCGATGTAATACCAGAAGTACTTGTGAAAGAATATGAAGCTGAGTTGAAGAAAGAGTTCCCTGAATTAAAAGCAATTGAAGAAGTAACTGAACCAGTTGAAGGATTTTTATTACACGGGATAAATGGGAATGAAGCTAATAGTGTAGTCGTTCATGCTTATGTCGTCAGCAACGGAAAAGAAGGAAGCTTTGTCATCACAGAACACTACTTCCTTGAAGCGGCAGAAGGTCACGGTGCAAGATTTCATCGTATGCTAGAAAGCTTTGAAATTGTCGAATAACACAGCGAATAATCAAGAGGAACAGGCTTATCCGTTCCTCTTTTGTTTGCGTCCAGTTCCCTACTCAAGTCCTATTCTTCTCAATCTTTCATCGCTCATAGTTTTACCAACAGAGCATTGAACATAGTATGAAGGAAGGAAAGGAGTGTTTCGTGTGACAGATCCAATTACTACGATGATCCTGTTATTACAAGTACTAGTACCCCTCCTTATTGGAACCATCCTATTTTCGAGTACCCTTCTAACGAAATGGAGATGGCTTGTCGCAATTCTTCTAATCGTCTTGGCAATCGCACCATTTGCCTTTTCGCTTGTTGACGAACTAGCACATCCCCCCATCGGCGTGAATTTCGGTCTTGGATTTGCCATACTTTTCGTGTGGGCATGTTCAGGAATGTTCGTTATCATTGGAGTTATTCGTATATACATGAAAATCAAATTGCAAAAACCCTAGAATAACCGATTATTCTAGGGTTTTCATTTGGCTTTCTCATTATTTATCAAACATCACTTCATCCACTGGCTCCCAGAGTTCGATTTTATTGCCTTCGAGGTCCACTATATGCGCAAACTTGCCGTAGCTTTCCTCAAGAATTGAATCTATTACGTTCACACCTTTCGCTTGAAGTTCTTCAACCAACTCAGAAAGATCATTTACTCTAAAATTTATCATGAACTGTTTTTGTGAAGGTTCAAAATAGGTGGTTTTTTGATTGAATGGCGCCCACACAGTACTTCCCACATGCGGAGGTTCCGTGGCATTCCATAAAAATGTTTTACCATACTCATCTGCTTTTATTCCTAGTTTATCTTCATACCATTCCCGTAATTTGGTGGGATCTTCACTCTTGAAAAATATGCCACCTATTCCCGTCACTCGTGCCAATGCAATCACCTCTTCTGGAAAGAATAGGGATACACTTAGCTCATGCGAACCCCATTTTTATATAAAATTCATCCTAATCTCAACACATGTGTTGTATCAGGTGTATCCTTCGTTTCCTCAAAACCATTTGCACGATAGAACTTATCTGCTTTTGCTGATTCTGTTCTGCATGTAATTTTGTTGAAGGTTCCTTTTGCATGGTTCACCAGTTCGGACAGTAATTGGGATCCAACACCTTTTCTACGTGCATCTCCAAGGGTATAGAATCTCCTTAAGCGAGCTTCGTCTTTGTTATCCTTATACGGATTCCGGTTAATACCGCCAATAGCCACCAGATTATCCGTACCGTCCCATGCACCGTAAAGGGCCTCACCTTGTTGATTGAACGTATTCGAGCCATCCTCATAATCTTGTACTAAACGAGTTAAAAAACGATACCCTTCTTCTTCGCTTTCCGTTACCAATTTCGATACGTCGACTTGTTTCAAATCTTCTATTCGTTGAACTTTAAACGTCATTAGAGTCTCTCCCCTTTAGCCAATAATTTTGTAAATCGTACTATAGCCTATTTCGATATCTATCCAGTTATATCCTCTATTTTATGTCCGTAATTTATTAAGAATTCAGATAAATGAAAAGAGACCTCCGCATAAGCTGAAGTCCCCAAAATCATATTCGTGTCTTTCTTTATTAAGTTTATCAATTGGATTCTTCTTAAAACATGACCCCTACGCGGGATTGGTCAAGGAACTACTTAACCCACTAGACTCCCACTGAATCTCAGCTCTTCAACTGAGAAGCGATCTGCTTTTCCATCCAAGATATGTTCTACGTCCTGCAATGTTTGTGATAATGAAACGACTTTTCCTTGTTGTCCCGTAAGAGATTCCGCCACGAAGAATGGTTGTGTGAAATATGCCTCCAGACGTTCTCCCCGTTCATATGTTTGCAACTCGGATGCAGGAATTTTCTCCATTCCATGTACAGTTACAATTGAACGCAACTCACGATATCGACGTAGTAACTTTTGAGCCCGTTGTCTCAAATTGAAATGACGTTGGTCCAAATCAATCCCTTCCAGAATGGAAGAGGTAGAATAAATCGGATGAATGGCTGGGTATTGATGTCTTGTAGCCAAGTCAGCATCCAGTTGCCACAGTGTTTCAAGTGGACCATACGGCATCTCTTCATCTACTACCTCGCCTGAGAGATCAACAAGAATGGTTGTGATGTTGTGAACCCGATTTGCAACCAACTTTTCTTGCAGATCGAGTAGTTCACCCGACACAATATAACTCTTTTCTGTGATAAAGATAACTTCTCCACTTTGTGATGTTAACTCTGAAAATGTCTTTTCAATGGTTGTCGTCACAATGTCAGCCAATTCAGTCGTACCTTCAAGCTCCGGATGATTCATTTTCGGCAGTAAGAACACAGTTGTGTAATCACTATCTTTAAATCGATGCATCAGCTCAGCTAAAATAACCACTTGACCCATGCCAGGACGAGCCACTATTCCAGTAGTACCACCTTTTACAAGTGGCGCAAAGAAATCTAAGGTCTTAATTTGAGTTTCAATCATATTCATTTTCTCCCCTCGAATTATCAATTCATCAATTGAACAATTAGCAAGTGTTGCGAGACCAACCAGAGTGCGGACTTCCGCTTTACCTAAATCAATTTTTCCCGTGCACAGATTGGAAACTGTTGCCGGTCTTATTCCAATCGATTTTGCAGCGGTTGTTAAATTCGGTACTTTTCTTCTAAGTAAAGCGACATTCAATCGTATATCATCCATTTAAAAACCCCCTTTAGTTACTTTTAATGGTAATATATTTTACGCTCAAATGCAATAATGAATTCGTCTTAAAGTAAAATATTTACGCTGTAAAGAAAATGCATAGAATTCACATTGGACAAAACGAATGTTTCAATGATTCTTATAGATAGGTATTCGGGTTGGACGCTTAACTGCTACACCCTGAACTAAATAACTAAAGGAATCGGAGAGACTTCATCACTCCGCCACCCCTTTTTTTAAAGAATGAAATTGCCCTTTCTTCCCCAATGAAAAAAGCCATCCTCTAAAGGACAGCTTTGATGTTAAAACGTATATTTTTTATCTACGTTAAGTTTTGCAGACATTTTATTGATGATGTAGGTTTCGTAAATTTCACGTTCCATTGCATCCTCTACATAAAAGATTTTGATTTTGGAGACTTCATCACGGTGATCTTTAATTGGAGAAACATTATCTTCAAAATGTTTTTTAACACGTTGTCTTACTTTACGCGCTTTCCCTACGAACAAAAGCTCTTCTTCTTTGTTGTAGAACATAATGATGCCGCCTTTATCACGTGCAATTTGATGAAAGTCGATAAAGCCGTAAATTGATGGAATCTCAGGCTCGTCGTTCGAACGATCTTGTACACGTTGTACAATCGTAATATCTGGTTTTGGGATTTCAATTTTAATCATATTCGTTCACGTCCTCACTTCTTTAGACTGTAATGCTACCACAAATGGCGAAAGAAATCTATTCGATGCACATCATGATTCATAATTCACGAAAACTTATCCAACGCTTTCAATTGCTTGTTTAACACTCGCGAACGTATTAAATGACGTGAAATCTATACCGGCTTGTACAACTGTCATGGACAAATTCGGTCGTATACCAGTGAACAGCACGTTGATACCCAACAATTTCAGGACATTATGGACAGTGAAAATATGTTGAGCTATCTCTGAATCGATTGTTAATATGCCAGAGAAATCAATTACTAAATGTTCCACTTGAAGTTCAGGAATGGTTGGCAACACATGATTTAATAAGTGCTGAACTCTGGCGTAGCCAAGGACACCAATTAATGGCAAGACAGCAATGCCATGTTGAATCGGTACGATAGGCGCTGACAACTCATTAATTTCTTTTTGTCTTTCATTCATTAGTCCATCGCGATATGCCTCATACGCCAAAATCGTCTCAGACATACTGAGATCAAGTAAGTAGCTTATTCTATTATTAATTTTGACCACATTTTCTGTTGTTAATCCATGAGCCATGGAGATCTTTGCAATGGTCTGCAAATACATTAATCGCCGCTCAGCATATGGCTTAATGATTGCGGACAACCGTCCTAGCATAGAAGCTTGATGTTCACCGTGTTTTTTGCTCCACTCAATCAATCCTTTTGCAGCCTCTTCATCACTTTCATTAAATGATTCTGCTAAAAGAACTAAAAAGTCTACGTTTATTTTAATCGATTGTTGAATCATTTCTTCGGTTACTTCATATTCTACCTTTTTAAGTGTAATTTCCATCATTTCACTTATAATCTCTTCAGCATGATCAACCAAATATTGACCGACTTTTAATGTTTCGTCCAAAATTCACACTTCCTCAACAAATTTTATTACGGTTAATTCATATAAGAGGATTTTACTATATTATCGATTTCAATACGAATACTGGTACTCCTTTCCCCAAAAATTGCGCTTTTATAAGATAATAAAAAACCAGCTAGCGCTGTAACATGGCTAGCTGACCTCCATTTAATTCCGGATATTCGAAGATTCTATCTTTTCAAAAACCGTTATTTTTCCAATGCTTCCGTTAAGTTCTTTTTCGTGATGTTCCGATGTGAAGCATGCCATTTCACTTCTTCATTCACCAAGACAAACGCTTGGGGTGACTGATGTTGAACGCCTAATACACGTTCGATTTCGTTGGATACAGGTCGATTTTCAATCACCTTCACTAAATAGGCTTCAACTTCCGTTTCAAACGATGTAAATTCGCGATAAGCAGCTGCACTTATTGGACAAGTTGTACTATGTTTAAACAGTAGCACCGGTTTTTCCTTAGAACTTTGTAAGACTGTTTCCCATTCGGGCAAGGTTGTTATTTCTTTATAATTAGCCATTTCTCTCCACCCTTTCATCTTCCTATTGCTCATTATCCCAATATCCAAGAGTTTTCGCACGTATCTCGATCCCATCATGTTGGTTTATTAATTTAATTCCTGGGCAAATACTAATGAAGTACGAACATATAATGGGAGGATGCGCAGTGAATATGAAAAAGTTATCGGGATATGCTACCGCTTTATTGTCTGTCACATTAATCCTGGGTGCTTGTAACGACAAAGAAGAAGTAAAGGAAGGTCCTTCGGGAGATGAAGCACAAAGTAAGTTTGGATTTCAGTCATTTGATTTAGATATAGATACAGCCGATCAGAAAGACGCTATTGAAGCTTCATTTGACTTGGATGTTTCAGAAACTGAAGCAGAGTACACGAACAAACTGGAAGACATAAAATTATCGGGCGACGAAGCCTATAATGAGTTGCAACCAATCTTTGAAGAATTGGCATTGACAAAAGACATGTCCAAAGAAGAAGTAATAGAAAAAGTATCAAAAGCTTTTGGTGTAGAGAATTATAAGGAATTCGAACTGGAAGTTGAGTTTAAAGATGGAGATAATCAAGAATTTTCGGATACGAAATAAAACTTGATTTCCAGGGATACCTCCTCATGAAGCAAAGCAAGCCTCGACGAATCATTTCGTCGAGGCTTTTTCTTATGGCTCAATCAAGCTCACGGAGACTTTTACGTCAAGTGTATGACTACCACCTCGATAAACCCCTTGTACGGGACTGACATCTCCATAATCACGACCAACCCCTACGCGAATGTGATTTTCAAGTGCTTCCACATTATTTGTGGGATCCAGTCCAACCCATCCAATACCGGGTACCATCACTTCAACCCACGCATGACTCGCCGCGTCTCCAACTAAAGCGGAATTCTCACCGACATACAAGTAGCCGCTCACATATCTTGCTGGAATATGTTTAGCGCGTAATATGCCTAGCATCACGTGCGTAATGTCTTGGCATACACCTTTCTTCAAATTAAAAGATTCTTGCGCCTTTGTTGATACAGTGGTTGATGACCCATCATAGATAAAATGGTTATATAGATAACCCATCACATCTATGGCATATTGCACAGGATTAGCCATCGACCCAATGTCTGTATCGACTCGTCCGATTTGTTCAGGTGCTAAATACGTGTAGGTCGTATTGCTTAAATAAGCTAAATAGTGACTAGCAAATAAATCAGAATGGAAAATGGCATGCATCTCTGGGGAGTAATCGATGCGATGAACCCACGGACTTTTTTGAATGCTCACAACCGACGTTGCTTTCACCTCTAAATGTTTATGATGATCAGCTATAAAGAATGACTCCACATTGTTTCCCCAAATATCCACATGTTCCTTCGTAAGAGCCACAGGGCTGATATCTGTTCGATAAGAAAGCAAACGTTGACACTCATCTGTACGTGGTTTCAAGCGTATCGAATTCATGCTTTGATCAACCCACGTATCGTAATCAAAAATGTTCGTATGTTCGATTTTATATTTCATTGATGAAGATTTTTCGAAATACGGTTGTAGTGAACTATCCGTAAATTGAATTTGTCGTTGTATGCTTATTGGTTCAATCAAGTAATACGTCTTGGAAAAAATTCGTCCAATTTCATTACAATGATTTTGGAATCGATTCAAGAAAGCCAACATGTCATCTGAATTCAGTTTTTGAATGGACATCGCATCAAAATCATTTCTTAATTTTTCGAGTTGATAATATAGTTCAGAAGAATAGTCGGCCACGCGTGCATTTTCAAGGATGTCGATTGCCGCTCTCACATGATTCATATTGTAGTGAATCGAGCGTGGGAAGGATTCATCTGTAATGAGAAACGTCAAAATCGTTTTCGGATCCATTTTCGGCCGATTTACCTTCAAATATGCTTCATACCCATTCAACATCCGAAGAGCGGATAACCACGCGTAATAGTCTTCCCCTTTATAGGAAAGTTGGGTTTCGCGTGTCTGTTCGCAAACAACATTCAAAATTCGTGCCGTTTTCTCCGCCCTTTCCAACCATTTTCCGATTTTGATCATCCGGTATGCTTGACTTCGAGACATGGCAGACTCGATAATTCCTTGTGCAGTCATGGAAGCGCTTTTGATTTTCCGTAAGAACTTTCTTATACTTTTTATAGAGAATGGTGCATTTTCTGCCTCCTGGGCAAATAAATAGACATCATTCAATACTTCGAACAATTCATTTGGAATGTGATCTCGACTGACTCGAGCATTCTCTCTTGCAATGCAAATGCAATTAAATACAGAGCTTGCGTTTGCTGTCTTAAACGCTAAATACATAATATAATCTTCTTCTTGAATATGTGGTTGATTTTTTAAATGATCCAGTTCTTTTTGAGTGGAACATGCTTCGAAAATAAGCTGCCATTGCTCAGCGTTAAACAATTCATCACTCGATGTTTCCACCATTTGTGTTAAGTGGACATCGAGAATGCGTGCATTTTGCTCGGCTCTTTCAATATTTCTGGACATCCAATAAAGTGAATCTGCAACTCGACTTAACATGAGCTCAACCCTCCCGATTTAATGACCCATGTATCTTTACCGCCACCACCTTGTGAAGAATTCACAACGAGGGATCCTTTTTTCAGAGCTACACGTGATAATCCACCAGGAAAGACGTGCGTTTCTGCTCCTCTAATGACAAATACACGTAAATCAACATGACATGGATAAAACTCCTCACCTTGATACGCAGGCGCTCTCGATAATTTAATTGTAGGTTGCGCAATATATTGATGTGGCGTCTCCAATATTTTCTTTCGGAATTCCTCAATTTCTTCCGTAGTTGCATGCGGTCCCACGAGCATGTCATATCCTCCGGATGCACCTACATTCTTCACTACCAATTCATGTAAACGTTCCAATACCCACTCACGCTGTTCGCTGTCTTCAAGACGATAGGTTCTCACATTATCGATAATCGGTTCTTCATTTAGGTAATAGCGAATCATATCAGGCACGTATACGTACATTGCTTTATCGTCAGCTACACCATTGCCTATCCCATTTAGGATCGCGACATTCCCTTGACGATACGCTTCTAGTAAACCTGCTACACCTAAAGTTGAATCTTCACGGAAGGCAGCAGGATCCAAAAAGTCGTCGTCGATTCGGCGATAAATAATATCCACTTTTTCAAGACCTCGAATTGTTTTCATATAAACAATGCTATCGGAGACGAATAAGTCACGGCCTTCAACCAGTTGGAGACCCATTTGTTGCGCTAAAAAAACATGGTCATAATACGCCGAGTTATGCATTCCCGGAGTCAGGAGAACCGCACATGGATTTTCTGCTTCCTTTGGTGCATGGTCCATGATTGCTTCGTAGAGATATGTCATTTGATGCTCCAATGCTTGTACCGAATGCTTTGCAAAAAACTCCGGATACACTTGACGCATGACGTAGCGGTTTTGATAGACGTAAGACATCCCTGAAGGGTTTCGCAAATTGTCTTCGAGTACTAAGTATTTTCCATTTTCATCTCGGATTAAATCAATACCCGCCAAAAAAATATGATTATTTAATGGGATCGTGATGCCTTGCACTTGCTTGGCATAATAATAAGGATTGTCTTCTACCAACTCTTTTGGAATGATGCCATCTTTAATAATTTGCTGATTGTGGTATACATCATGCAAAAAACAGTTCAGTGCTTCAGAACGTTGTACCATCCCTTTTTCAATCGTTTCCCAGTCTTCTGGAGGAATGATAATTGGGACAAAGTCAAAAGGCATTGTGCGTTCAGCACCAATATTATTATGGTATACCGTAAAGGTTATCCCTTGTCTTAAAAAAGATAGTTGGGCTGTTTCATGCTTTTCTTTTAGTTCGTCACCAGAAAAACGATGTAGCATATCGTAAAACCTTTGATAGTGCTCTTTTGGTTTCCCTGTTTCCTTTAACATTTCATCGAAAAATGGTTTTACTTTATACGTATCAAACATGTAAACACCTTCTCTATCTATGAATTTAGAACATTATGAATGTAATAGTTTACTTTAACATAATACTCCATTTTTCATTACCCTTTTATTACAATTTTTAGCCTTTTCCTCAAAAAAATAAAAGCGTGCCAGTTAAAGCCAGAAGTGTTTCCAGTTTGTGGCATGAATCAACCACTCTAAAAGAGCCACAGTGTAAGACACAAATGTCCTTTATTTGCGGCTTAAGCTGGGACCCTTTACGATGAAGAGACAAATTGCCCCTCAAATTGTGGCTC
>Ga0209013_10000213_pt1 | contig 49500 bp, 42 predicted proteins | sample Cruoilmetagenom2_FD_187291 | JGI IMG/M metagenome (GOLD analysis project Ga0209013, IMG submission 187291) | Oil polluted marine microbial communities from Coal Oil Point, Santa Barbara, California, USA - Sample 2 (SPAdes) (version 2) | ecosystem: Environmental > Aquatic > Marine > Oil seeps ...
AAAGTTGTAGGAGTAGATTTAAGTAAAAGACCAAAAAATTCTGAGCCAACTATATATGTTAAACATTGCCCAGATTGTAATACAGCGCTGGTAAGAACGGATGGAGATGCCAAGCATTATTGCCCTAATGAATATGGGTGCCCAACTCAAATAACAGGTAGAATCCAGCATTTTATTAGTAGAAAAGCAATGAATATAGATGGTTTAGGAGCAGAAACTATTGAGTTGCTTTATAATGAAGGATTAATTTATAATTATGCCGATTTATATAATTTAAAGAAAGAGCAAATTATTCCTTTAGAAAGAATGGCAGAAAAATCTGCAGAAAATATAATTTTTGGAATTGAAGCCTCCAAAAATGTGCCTTTTGAAAAAGTACTTTTTGCTTTAGGAATTAGATTTGTTGGGGAAACCGTAGCTAAAAAATTGGCAAAGCATTTTAAATCTTTGGATAACTTAATGATTGCTACTTTTGAAGAGCTAATTTCAGTAGATGAAATTGGAGATAGAATAGCAGAAAGTGTTCAAAATTTCTTTTCGGATTTATTAAATATTCAAATAGTTGATCGATTAAGAAATTTTGGCTTACAATTTAAACTAGATGAAGCTACCTTATTAAATGCTACAAACAAATTAGAAAGGAAAGTTTTTGTAGTTTCTGGAGTGTTTGAAAAATTTAGCCGTAATGAACTAAAAAAATCTATTGAAAATAATGGAGGAAAAGTATCTAGTTCTATATCTAAAAAAACAGATTTTATTATTGCTGGAGATAAAATGGGACCAAGCAAAAAAGATAAAGCAAACACCTTAGGAATTCCAATTATTACTGAAGAAGATTATGTAAAAATGTTAGTTTAAAAATTTACAATAATACGGTTTCGCCTAATTGTAATTTTACCTTCGTTTTCTAACTGTTTTAGCATTCTAGAAACTACTACTCTTGAGGTGTTTAAGTCGTCAGCAATTTCTTGATGTGTAATTTTTAGTACACTATCTTTCATTATTTTTACCTTATCAGATAAAAATTTGTATAACCTATCATCTAACCTCATAAAAGCCAAACTATCAATAGCTTCCACCATTTCAATTAATCGCATATGGTAACTATCTATAATAAAATGACGCCAGGTTTCATATTTTTTTAGCCATTCATCAATTTTATTTACAGGTATAAACACAGCTTCCGTTTCCTTTTCAGTAATTGCTTTTAAAATACTCTTTCTTTTGTTTATACAATTTACAAACGAAATAGCACAAGTATCTCCTTTTTCTAAAAAATATAAGGTAATTTCTTCCCCTTTTCGATCTTCACGAATAACTTTAACAGCGCCATTTAAAATAAGAGGAATATGTGTCATATTATCCCCAATATTAATTATTAATTCCCCATTAGACAAGGCCTTATAAGCTCCTAAATTACTTATTTCTTCAATAAGATCTTTTTCAAAAATATGTACGTAATAATCGGATAATTTTTGTTTAATAATTGCCTTGTCTGTAATCATTTTTTAAGCTATTAATTTAAACAAAGATACAAAAGACAAAAAAAAAACTCCTGATATTTATCAAGAGTTTTTTAACTATTCAATTAAGTGTTACCATTTTATTTGAATTTGAGCTAATAGCATATCATTATCTATATTTATATAGGTTTCAATATGCGCTTGGTAATTTAATTGAATTCGTACTTTATCGTTTACAAAATAGCTTGCTCCAAGGGTCATCATTTCTTGATAACCAATTTTTTCAACATCAATGTTTGGATCAAAATATTCATATTTAAATACGGGTTGTACTTTCCATTTAGTATCATAAGAAACCATAATATAAGCACCGTCTCTTTTTTCACCTAATTCAACCGGTTCAGATCCACAACCTCCACCAGCAGCACGGTTATAATCGCCTTCATCATAAATATATTCTCCTTGAATTTTTAAATTATTTAGTTTAAAAGCCATTTCTGCACCATACGTTGTTCGGGTATCTGTAGTGTTATTTGGATAACCGTATCTAAAACTTCCACCAATACTTAAAAAATCGAATAATTTATAAGTTGCTCTACCAATAATATCTTTTTTTGAATTATTATCTTTTACATTTAAACCTCTACCATTCATTAAAGCAACAGAATATCGAAATTTGGTATATTTATTTCCACCTAAAATGGCTAAACCAAAATCACGTTGAGGAGCAACTAGTTGATCAGCAACAATAGACCTATTTATAGTTGTTAAGCCGTTACAAGGCGTATTAACTTCTAAACTAAATGGTTGTTTAAAGGACCCAACTGAAATTTTAGCCCAATTATATTTATGATAGGTTACAAAAGCATCCATTAAGTATGCGCTACCAACGCCACCAATAAACGGACTTGCTTCTAGCATAAAGTAGTATGAAAAATCATTAGCAACATTTCCTCTTATTCCTAAACGAGCACGTTTAAAGGTTAATGAATTCTCATTAATATCATTAAACGTATAATCGTATTGTGTTTGTAGGTATCCAAAAATTTTATATTCTGGCCCCGTACCATTTTTTGTAGTAACAGGCTCATCTCCATCACAACCTTGAGAATAGGTATAACTTATTTGGAAAAGAACTGCAATAACTAGTAAAATATATATTTTAATTTTCATTATTATAGAATTTAAATTTGAATTAATTTACTAATGGTAAATTTTTTGGAACTGAAGAACTCCATTTGTTTGAAACCCAAGCATCGTTTGAATTAAACAAACCGTTCATACCAAATTTTATACTGTAGGCATCATAACCTAATACTCTTAAATAGGCAGTTATTACTGCTGAAGTTTGCCCAGTATAGCAATAGGTTGCTACTTTTGCTGTAGGATCTAATCCTAAATAGATATTATCGGTAAGGGTTAAAGGATTAATTCTATAAGCATTTGCAATATGTCCAAAACCTTGATAATCGGTGGCGCTAAAGAAATTATTTATATGATATTCTGAAGGTGAAGCTAAAATATCGGCTCCGCTAACTCCTTTAAATCCATCAGCTACAACTTGTTCTACTCTATCTTTTAATATTTGACTGCCATCTGTTGAAAAACTTGAAATTGTAGGGTTTGAAAAAACTAGGTTTGATGGAGCTGTAGAGTAAGACCAGTTGGTATTACCATCTGCAGGATTTCCAATGTTATTATTCCAAGGACCTGCAGTAGCTGAATTCCAACCTGACATTCCCCATTTTAGAGCTTGTGAATTACTATAACCATATAAACGTAATAATGCAGTTCCAAAACAAGCTGTTTGTCCTGTATAACAAACTATCAAAATTGGTTTGCTTCCTGCGTTTGTTGCTTCTGTTAAAATATTTGTAAATGGTACATTTGTTGCTCCTTGAATATGTCCGTTAGCAAAATCTGCTGCACTTCTGATGTCCATAATATAATATTTGGCTAAAAAAGTGTTTAAATCTGCATCAGCAGGAGGCCCGGCAACAAATTTTACGCCATCAGGGCTAGATATTATTTTAGGTAAATCTAAATTATTAGTTGTCATGTAATCTTTCATTATGGTGAAAGCAGGAGTTTTATTTTCGGTAATATCATCACCTCTATCACAAGAACTTAAGAATAAAGTAGGGATTAAAAGTAATCCGATTAAATACAATGATAATTTTTTCATGATTTTAATTTTAAGGTATTTATAATTTAATTTGAATTAATGTTCTATTCTATTACTGGAAACATGTGGATTTCTTTTTTAGAAAAAGCATTCCATTTTTTTTCCTTTAATACTTTGTTCATAAAGCTGTTTCCTCCGTAAGCAATATTTCCAGTGTCATAACCTAATAAGCTTAAATATGCTACCATTTTGGCTGCATTTTGACCTGTTTCGCAGTAAATGGCGATTTTTTTATTAGTAGGTAATGTTTTTAAATCAGTGCTAAGTTGAAATGAATTTCCGGGGTTATATTCTTTAGCACCTGTTATATGACCGTTTTTATAATTATCATAATTAGTGTAGCTAATTATATAGTAATTATTAGGTGTAGCGAAAACATCGGCAGATTTAATAATATGTTCTCTATATGGTGTTGCAAAAGCTTTTAATAATTTTGTTCTTAATATTGGTTTGGCATCTGTTTTTTCTGTTTCTAAGCTAGAATAAGATTTGTTTTCTAAAATGGCATTTTCTTTAGTTTCTAATTTTGAAGCAAAAGTATTTTTAATATTTTTTAACCAAGAATTTTCAGCAAAATCAACTCTCCAAGAGCTCATGCCCCATTTCATGCTAAATACATTATTATAACCGGCAATGCGTAATAAACTAGTATAATAAGATGCGGATTGACCAGAATAGCAGATAACTACAATTTTATCAAAATTGCTAGGTGTAATTTTAGTTTCAAAATAATTAAGTAAATCTTGAGCTTTTACGTTATGTGCATTTTTAATATGCCCATACTCGAACCAACTTTCACTTCTAATATCAATAATATGATATTTTAAATTTTTAAAATTCTTTTTTACTTCATCTGCATTGATTAAAGTGTTTTCAGTGATACTTTTAAATCTTCCATGATTTTCTAAATAATTAGCAAGAATTTCAGATTCAGAAGAAGTTTTAATGTTAGTGATTGAATCTTTTGGTAAGGTTGTAAAACTGTTTAATACTAGAGTTACAAAAAAGATTGCCAGCGTATAGGTTACTACTTTTTTCATTTTTTTATAGTTTTTATGAAACATTTTTATGTTAATTATTACTATAAAATTAGTCGCCAAAATCAATATTTAAACTGATTTTTATCATTACTCATGTAATAAATAATAGTTTTACGTAGTAACAAATGTTACAATATAAAGAGCTGAAAATCAGAACAATAAAAATGATAAAAAGATGAAATTATCTTTTTATAGATGAAATTGATTTGTTTGGAAAGGGGAGTAGGAATTTGTTGAAAAAGAAAAAGCCAGTTTAAATGCATAAACTGACTTTTTAAATATGTTTAAAAAAGAAAAATTAACAACCTCCTTCGGCAACTTTCTTTTTCTTCTTGGTTAATTTAATTACTTTTTTCTTAATAACTTTTTTTGCAGCTGTTTTTCCTGAAGTTGCTTTTTTCATAAATGCCGCATAATCATATATTGGTTTTTCAATTGTAAATTCACCAAGTGAGAATTTATTATCAATATATTGAATTTTTGCACATAATAATTTAATGTTTTTATATCCCATTTGGGTTAATAACATCCAAGCTCCACTAGCTTCAGCAGGATTTGATCCATATAAAACAATAGTTTTCTCATTTTCTTCTAGATCAGAGATGTATTGTTTATTTTCAGATTCTAAAAGGTCAGCAGTATAAATGTTTTTAGCATTTTTTAAATGCCCTTTACTATATTCAAAACCGTTTCTAACATCAATAAAAGCCATTTGTTTTGCTCTTGCCGAATCTAAATCTTTAATTTTAATTAAAAAATCTCTATTAATAATTGGCTTTAATGTTAAATTTTTATCTTTTTTGAAAACATTATTAGGTTTTTGAAAGCTTAATACCCCAATTAATACTACTAAGATAATTATTACAGCTGAAAATGAAATTCTGTTTGTTTTTTCTAATTCTTTCATGATTTTAAACTATTAAAATTTGTATTAGCAGCCTCCTTCAGCAACTTTCTTTTTCTTTTTAGTAAGCTTAATTACTTTTTTAGGCTTAACTTTAGTAGTTGTAGTAGCATTTCCCACTCCAAAATACATAGCTGCTGCTTTTCTGAAATTATATTGCTTAAATGCTAATTCAGAATCTGTTACTTTAGGCTCTTTAGGATTAATAATAGTACTAAACCATTCGTTTAATCCTCCTTTTAATACATAAAGATGTTTATAACCTAATCTATTACATAATTTCCAAGCTTGGTCTGCATAACATTGATCGTTTGAAAAAAGAACAACATCAAAGGCATCTTGGTTAAGGTATGCTTCTGAATCGGAAGATAATACTTCTGCTAACGGAATATTTACAGCATTCGGTAAGCTAAAAGAATCATAATCTTCTTTTTTACGTACATCAATTAATAATAAGTTAGGATCTTGTTTAATAATTTTATCGGCAATTAAATCTGTAGTAACGTAACGTTCTGTACTAATAACATTTTTTAAAAATATTTCAGGTTTTATTCCGCTATTTTTTTCATATTTAGGCAATAGAACTAATCCACCAGCTAAAATTATAAGTAATGCCGCAAGTACTTTATACTCCGTTTTTACAATTACTTTTTTTACTTTATAAGTTTTTGACATAATAATTAAATTTTAATAGAAAACTTTTTTGACTCTTTTGCGTATTACATCTACAACATAAAAAGTAATTACTGCAAGTATTGCAAATAAGAATATAAACCAATAAGGAGATATATTTAAGGAATCCGTTATTGTAATTCTACCAAGGTAAGAACTATCAAAAAGAGGTTCAATAAAATCGTATAATTCAGAAAACATAAATATTCCTATAAAAATACCTACCATGGTTGCCATGGCATCAATTTTACCAATTGCGGCAGCGCAGAGTGTTGTTCCTGGGCAAAAACCAGCCACTACAAATCCAAACCCCATAAAAATACCACCTACTATTGCACTCCAAGTATACGTTGGTAACACAAATAGTTCTTCAACATTTACTAGTTCTAAGTAGTCCATATAATATACACCTATCATAGCAACAAGAGCAGCGGTGAAAAATACTTTAAGTACTGCAAAATCATATCCATAAAATACACCTGCTATTTTTCTTGATGATGAAAACCCTGAAGCTTCTAATGAAAAGCCAAACACAATACCAATTAAAATAGCGATAACAAAATTCCATTCTGGAGGAATTACACCGTTAGGAATCAATGGTCCCATAATATTTTTAAATTTTAATTAATTAAATCCAATTTTTTCTAAAAAAGTATGCAAAGGCATATCCGCTTCCAAATATAGAAAGCACCGTAATAAAACCACCAAGGGATAATACTGCCATACCACTTAATCCTGCACCACTTGTACAGCCTCTAGCTAATTGCGCACCTAAACCAAAAGCTATTCCTCCAATTACTGCAACAATTAATCTTTTTTTAGAGGTAATTTTAGGTGAATGTTGCACATACAATTTAAGTCTACCGCTTAAAGCGCCTGATAAAAATCCACCAATTAACAATCCAAGTGCTTCATATACCAACCACGTATTCATTGGGGAATCTCCTTTTTTTATAAATCTATTGTAATACGCATTATTTTCAGCGTGAGTTGGAGCGATATCATCTACAACGGTAACTATAGTACTTTTAAAAGCACCACTTGCACCAGGACCCCTTCCTGTCACATAAAATGTGAATAGAATTACAAGCCCAAGCATTAATCCTCCAAAATATGGATTCCAATAAATATGGCTATTCTTTTTTATTTTCGAAAGTTTATTCATGATTTATTTTGTTAAATTTAATATAAATAGCGTGTTAACTGACCAGCGTTTACCATAACCATTCTAAATACATAACCACCTAGTAATATTAGTAAGGCTGGTGCAATTATAGGAACTTTAAAACCTATAATTTCAGTTAATTCTAACGTGAAAGGAACAATAAGTCCTAGTATAATTACAAATACAAAAAACATTACGGTGTATTGCCCACCAATTAAAATTTGCATTGCTTCTAATTGAACTTGTGAACCTGCATACATTCCCATAAACATGTGAATAATTAAGGCTAATTCAATAAAAATAAGTGCTAAATCAATTTTACTAATTAAGGTTCGTTCAAAATGATTTTTAGTAAATAATAATATTCCTGCTGCACCTGTTGATAATCCTGAGGTCAAAAATAATGGGCCTAAAATGGCATTATTCCATAAAGGTCTAGCATTAAATGCAGATAATAAAATACCAGTGTAAATTCCTAAAATTAAAGTTAAAGGTAATAAAGCAAGCGCCATAACTTTTCTGTTTTTAATTAAGAATTTTTCAAAAGGTTCTAAAAATTTTAACATTTTAAACGTTTGCAATTTTTTTTCCAATTTTGGGTAGGTTTCTCTGTAATAACTAAATACCCAAAGTATAGAAATAGGAGTGGTAATTAAAAGCACCCAAGCACCCCATGACATAGGGGATTCTAATCTTATTGTGGTGTATAATTGCCAAACATAAAGTTTGTGGGATAAATCAAAGAATAAGGCAGCTAAACCAACAACTAGTGCTATAGGAGCAATTATTGGTGCATATTTTACTGTTGCAGGCATTTCATCTTCTTTTTTAAGAAGATAAAATAAAGCAGCAAAAAATAAAACACCAGCTGCTAAGCCTCCTAAAAATAAATATAAGGATATTTCCCAATGCCAAATTTCTAAATGTGGATCTATATTTGGTAGGTGTCGTCCACTTACGAAAATCTCTTCTTGCATAATTATAATTTTATTTTATTAAATAATATACGTTTGGACTAGTTCCTGCTTCAGGAGCCAAAACTTTGTGTTTTCTTGTTTTTAATAGTTCAGAAACTTCGCTTGTAGGATCATCTAAATCCCCAAAATACATACATTTAGTTGGGCAAACTTCTACACATGCAGGGTTTTGACCTTTTTCTAATCTATGATGGCAGAATGTACATTTATCTACATATCCACCTTCTGGGTGTTGATAACGAGCATCGTAAGGACAGGATTCAATACAAGCACCACAGCCAATACATTCATCATCAGTAACTAATACTATTCCTCCTTCAACAATGTGACTTGCTCCTGTAGGACAACAACGTACACAAGGTGCGTTATCACAATGATTACATCGTTCCGATTTTAATTCTAATTCAACATTAGGATAGGCACCGTCAACAGTTTCCGTAACCCAGTCTCTACAATAACCAAGTGGTACATTGTTTTCTGTTTGACAAGCTACAACACAATCACTACAACCAACACATTTTAATGTGTCTATAACCATTGCATATCTCATACTTTACTATTTTTATTTGGATCTTCAGTTAATATTTTTACAAAGTTACCTCTAAGTCCAGTTCCTCCCATTAATGGGTCAACTGCAACTTTAGTTATCATACGAGTATCGCTGATACCTTTACCAAAGGCTCGAGATAATTTTTTATTGTTATGTCCAAAACCATGGTACATATAAACAGAATCATAACGAATTCTTTCTGTAACTCTAACTTTTATTGAAAAAGTAGAATCTACTCCATCTTGATTCTCAAGCCAAACAGTTTGGTCATTTTTTATGCCTAAAACTCTTGCTACTTTTGGATTTACCCAAAGTTTATTAGTGTCTTTAAGAGCACTTAAATTTGGATTATTAATAGTTCTACTAAAAGTGTGCATAGGAGACCTACCGTAAATTAATCTATAAAAACCTTGAGGTGGTTCAGGATGTTGTTTGTAAACTGGTATTGGTTCAAAACCATTAGCTGCTAACTCATCAGAATAAAATTCAATTTTACCACTGTTAGTTGCAAATTCAAAATCTTCACCATCTTCCATATATAAAGGTGTTTTTCTTTCGAACTTTTTAACACCTAACCTTTTCATTTCTTCTAAGGATGAACCAACTTGTTCTAATTGCCATTTAATTACATCTTCTAAATCATTGTATTGGAAGTAATCGTGCAATCCTAATCTTTCGCCTAATTGTTTACACATCCACCATGCTGGTTTAGAATCGTATTTAGGTTTTGCTACAGGTTGTCTAAGTGCTAATGAAGGTACTCTTTTGGCAGCATTTCTAATTCCATCATATCGTTCTAAATAAGTACATTCAGGTAAAACTACATCTGCATAACCTGTTATTTCCATTGGCATTGTATCCATTACAGCAATAAATTCTACAGCATCCATAGCTTTAAGAATCATTTCTCGATTTGGAACAGTATTTATTAAATTAGTTCCAGCGATTACCCATGCTTTAATTGGATGTTCCTCATCTTCACCTGGGATAGATGATTTTATTAATTCTGAAGTAATACCCATTTCTGCATAAGGGTATTTTTCTCCTATTTCTTCCCATCCCCATTTTGGTTCTGGATAAGCTGGATGTGGGAATTTTGGAAGACTTACTTTTTCTTTAAAGTAAAATCCACCTCTTTTCCCCCAAGAACCTAATAAGCCATTTAGCATTGCTATTGCTCTTTCTCTTTGAGAATCATCACCATACCACACAACGTGTCGTCCTGGGTGAATAATTACAGAAGGAGCTGCTGCAGCCATTAATCTGGCAGTTTCTCTAATTTGTTCTGGTTTTATAGTGGTAATACCATACGCCCATTCAGGTGTAAGGTTTTTTACGTGTTCTTTAAGTTCTTTAAATCCATAGCCATATTTTTCAATATATGCTTCATCATATAATTTTTCTTCAATAATTACATGCATCCAAGCTAATAATAGGGCAATATCTGTAGCTGGTTTAATTGCTAACCAATGTTGCGATTTACTTGCTGCAGTTGAAAGACGTGGATCAACAGTAATAATAGTAGCATTATTATCTATAGCATCAGACATTTCTTGCACCTGACTGTTGTGCATGTTTTCTCCAATATGAGAACCAATTAATACTAAACATTTAGTATCTCTAATATCGGTAGGTTCAGGAGATCCAATCCAAGAACCTACAGTTAAACCAAAACCGGTTTCTCTAGGGCCTCTACATTGTGCATAAGCAGGTTCTGCAATAGTATCTGAACCATATGCTTTAAAAAGATGTTCTAAGTGGCTTCCTGGAGATCCATGTTTTAATAGGGCAAAACTTTCAGCTCCATATTTAGATTTTACATCTTTCATTTTTGATGCAATTAAATCTAACGCTTCTTCCCAAGATGCTTTTCTAAAAGTTTGTTTACCATCAACAGTAGTTCTAATTAATGGTGTTTTTAAACGATCATCATCATTATACATTCCTACGCCGCCTGTACCTCTTGGGCATAAACGTCCGTGACAATGTGGGTCAGTTTCATTTCCTTTAAGTTTTACAATTTCTCCGTCTTCGTTTGTATATGCCCATTCGGCGCATTTCCAAAAACAAACCTCGCAATATGTAGCAGTTTTATTAAATTTACCAGCAACATTTTGTTTAACTAACTCATCTAAATAAGTGTTAGCTCCAAACATGTTAAGTGCTGAAGTAGATGCTGCTACACCGCCTAAGCCTAAGGCTGAAATTTTAATAAATTTTCTTCTTGATGTAGTCATAAGTGTATTTATTTTTACAGGCGTAAAGTTATTTACAAACTAAGAATTTGCATATGATAAAAATCATATTTAAAAATTTGGACAGTAACTAAAGTTACGTAAACGTTTAAAAATCAAATTAATGTACGCTACTTAAGTTGCATAAAATAGATAATCTACTGATAAAAAGATGTTTAAAAAACAGGTTGTTTTTTTATTTTCAAAATATTAAATGATATAATTGTTTAAATTTGTACAATTAATTTTATTATGAAGGAAAAATATTTAAAATTTCTATTTTATGGAATTCTATTAATTGTATTTTGCGTATTTATTTGGGTAAAATTTAGTTCTGGTTTTTCCAATATAATTAAGGTTAAAGAAAATTATACTGAGCTAGCTACACAGAATAAAGAATCATGTTTGCAATGCCATCAAAATACCACAGGTTATTCTCCATATCATAATCCGGAATTAATAGGTTGTGCAAGTTGTCATTTAGGAAATATTAAATCAACAAAAAAAGGAGAAGCACATAAAGGAATGATTTTAATTCCGGGTAATTTATCGGATGCAAAACAAACCTGTGGAAAATGTCATCAGGAAGAGTTAAAGAAAATTAATAATTCTTTAATGGCCACAAATAGTGGAATTGTAGCTGTGGATAAATATATTTTTGGAGAAGCAGATTCTCCAAATTATCATTATCATATAAAAGATGTAAAAAATACTCCAGCAGATAAACATATTAGAGATTTATGTGCTAATTGTCATTTAGGAGCAGAAAAAAAAGAATTTGGTGCTATTACAAATATTAGCAGAGGTGGAGGTTGCAATGCTTGCCATTTAAATTATACCAAATCTGCTGAAGAAGATTTAAGCGAGTACTTAAAATCAGATAAAAAAAAGCTTCCAAAATTTCACCCTTCTAATGATGTTTTTATAAATAACACTCACTGTTTTGGTTGTCATAGTCGATCTAGCAGAATTTCTACCAATTATGAAGGTTGGCAAGAAACTTTATTAGATGCAGATTCTATAAAAAAATCTTCTAATTTCAGAGTTTTAGAAGGAAATAGAGTGTATACTAAAAAACAAGAAGATGTGCATCATTCTAAAGGAATGTTGTGTATAGATTGTCATTCATCTCATGAAGTAATGGGAGATGGTAAAAAATACGCTCATGAAGAGCAAGCTGTAAAATTACAATGTGCCGATTGTCATTTTAAAGAAAAACCAAACACCATTCCGTATGATTCTTTAGATGCTGAAAGCTTAAAAGTTTTTTTACATAGAAATTATTCTCATCAAAAAAATAGGATTTTAGTAGCTAAAAAAGATAAACATCCTTTAGTAAATACTTATGTTGATTCTTTAGGAAATGCATTTTTAATTGGTAAAGGCGATGGTAAATTACATCCTTTAAACCCTCAGCCTGAAGTTTGTTCAAGAGACCAAGTTCATAGCGATTTAAGCTGTTCTAGTTGTCATTCTACTTGGACATCTCGTTGTATTGGTTGCCATACAGGTTTTGATAAAAATGAACCAAGGGCTTTTGATTTGTTAGATAAAAAATATGGAAAGGGACAATGGAAAGAATTTGTTGCGGAGTTTTCTTCTTCTTTACCAACCATGGGAGTTAGAGAAACTAAAACAGAAAAGAAAATTGAACCTGCAATTCCTGGAATGATTTTAACTATTGATAAAGGAAGTTATACTGGAAAGGAAATAGGAGAAGAGGTCTCTTTTCATAGATTATATGCGCCAAATTCACCACATACTACTTCAAAAAAAGTAAGAGATTGTAAAAGTTGTCATACTAATGCTGCGGCAATTGGTTATGGAAAAGGTGAATTAAAATATACTATGGAAAAAGGAATAGGTACCTGGACATTTAATGCTGAATACGCTTTAAATGAACATGATAATTTACCAGAAGACGCTTGGATTCCGTTTTTAAAAGAAGTAAATAAAAAAACAATTAATTCTACTAGATTAGATTTTAGACCTTTTACTGTTAAAGAACAGAAAAGACTATTGTTAGTAGGTTCTTGCCTTCAATGTCATGCAGGAAATTCTGAAATAATGCAGCAAAGTTTAGTTGATGGAATACAACCTTTATTAAAAAAAATAAATAAAAAAAGATGTATATTACCTGCTTGGAAATAACCTTTTTTTATGGATAAAATTAAATTAACTTTTTCACTTTTTCTGTTAGCTTCCGTAATGGATTTAATTGGTGTTATTTTAAAAATACCATTGCTAATTTATATTTTTAAACCTTTAATTATAATTGCACTATTATTTTTATACGTATTCTCTTTAACTAAAAGATTGAAATGGTATGTTATAGCCTTGGAATTTTCTTTTTTTGGAGATGTTTTACTTATGTTTTCTGGTAAACTGTTTTTTATGGCAGGTTTAATTTCATTTTTAATGGCACATATTTTATTTATAAAAATTGTTATAAACCGAATCCAAAAAATATCTATTTTAAAAGGAGTTATTGCGAGTATTCCATTTTTTCTAATTTTTGTTGGTTTAATCTATTTTCTAAAGAATTCCTTAAATGAATTATGGATTCCTGTAATAATTTATGGAATAACAATATCTACTTTTGGAGCAGTATCTTTATTAGATTTTTTGCAATCAAAAACGTTAAAATCTGTTTGGATGTTGGCAGGAGCAATTATTTTTATTTTATCCGATTCGTTATTAGCAATCCATAAGTTTTATAGTCCAAATAGCGTTTTTGAAGTGTTAATTATGGTAACTTATATTGTTGCTCAATATTTAATTTTTAAATCGATGGTAATTAGCTCTAAACATCGTATTTAAAAATAAGGCTATTAATAATTTTGTTGTTATTTAGGTAAGGTAGAAATTACATGATTTGCCCATGTAGGTAATTCATGTATATTAATATGAAATATAATTTTTCCAAGTGTTAAAGTAACTAAGGAAATAACAATAATTGCAACTAAATTTATAAAAAACCCTACTTTAATCATTTGAATCATTTTTATTTTTCCAGAACCAAATATTATGGCATTTGGTGGAGTAGCAATTGGAAACATAAATGCCATGCTGGCTGCTAAAGTTATAGGTAACATTAACAATAAAGGATTTATTTTTAGCTGTACTGCCAACCCTGAAATAATAGGAAGCATCATTTCGGTAGTTGCAGTATTAGAGGTAAATTCAGTTAATAAAGACATAATACCTGTTAATGCAACCACTATAGAAGAAGTTGAAAAATCACCTGAATTTGCCAGAACGTTACCAACATAGGTAGATAAACCAGAATCTATAAAACCTTTAGCAAGGGCAAATCCGCCACCAAATAAAAACACAATACGCCAAGGTATTTTTCTTGTTATTTTCCAGGTTACTAAAGTTTTATTCTTTTTAGAAGATGGAGTAATAAATAGAAGGGTTGCAACAAAAATGGCAACAGTTCCATCATTTATATATTTAGGATGGCTAAAAATAGCACTCCAGCCAGGTGTAGTTACAAAACCCAAATCAATACTTTTTCTAAACACCCATAAAAAAGCTAATAAAATAAATAATACTAGTACTCTTTTTTGTTCCATAGTTATACGTCCAAGCTCTTTATATTTATTTTTAAAGAAAGATTTAGGGAGGTTTTCTAATTTTTGTTTAGGTTTAAAAATAGCATATAAAAAAAATAAAGTAAACCAAAACATAAAAAATGAAATAGGCAAAGCAAAGGTTATCCATTGACCAAAAGAAATTTCAGGAGCATTTGGAAAAATGATTTCATAAATTCTTAAAAAAGACAAGTTTGGAGGAGTTCCTACTAAAGTTACAATTCCTCCAATAGAACAGGCATAGGCAATTGCAAGTAATAATCCTAAAGAATAATGTTTAACATTATCTTTTCCATGTATTTCTTCTAAAGATAAAATTACGGAAAAAGCTATAGGTAACATCATCATTGCGGTTGCGGTATTAGACATCCACATAGATAAAAATGCCGAAGAAAACATAAAACCAAATAAAATCATAAAAGGACTGCCTCCCATTACAGATAAAATTTTTAGCGCAATTCTTTTGTGTAAATTCCATTTTTCAATTGCTAAAGCCATAATAAAACCACCAATAAATAGAAATATCACGTAATTTATATAACTATTTGATATAGTTTTTCCATCTAAAACTCCTAGCATTGGGAATAATAATATTGGTAATAATGAGGTTAATCCAATTGGTAAAGCTTCTGTTATCCACCAAAAAGCCATTAAAAAAGCAATGGCTGCAGTATAAGTTACTTCTGGTTTTTCGGGTTGTAAATGCACAAAAAACACTATATAAAAAAACACTAATAAACCAACAATTATTAATTTTGGTTTAATAGAAGGTATAGATTTTTTTGAGGCCATATTTTATATTTGTTTGAGTAATCTATTTTTAAAGATATAAATAAAATTTTTAAGTGTTGTATGAGAGGTTACTTAAGAAAATTACACTTAAAAATGTATCGAAAACGAAATAGTTCTGGAGAGTTATTTAAATCTCATTTTTTGTTGCGTTTTTTATGTCATTTTATTCTTTTATCTGTAAAAAAAAGCTAAACTTTGTAGTATAAAATTTTCAATTAAAAGAAAATGAAAATAATAAAAAAAGCACAAGCCGGATCATTTGAATCTAGTGATATTTTGATTCTTGCAGAAAATCCTGAAGGAGTAAAAGGAAGAGTAATTCAATTAAACTCTATTGTTGAAAAGCAATATGGCAATATGATTTTGAAAATAGTTAACAATGTTTTGGATAAATTTGAAGTTGCTGATATTCATTTAGTTATACACGATAAAGGTGCGTTAACTCCTGTAATTAAGGCTCGTATGGAAACGGTTTTATTAAGAGCGTCAAATAATCAAAAAGGAACCATGTATTAAATTTCAATTTTATGAGACAGAAAAGAAGAACTATGCTGTATATACCAGGAAATAATCCTGCAATGTTAATTCATGGGGGAACTTATGGAGCCGATAGCCTTTTGTTAGATCTTGAAGATAGTGTAGCATTAGAGCAAAAAGATTCTGCACGAATTTTAGTTAAAAATGTACTTAAAAACATTAATTTTTATGGAGCAGAAGTTTGTGTTAGAATTAACCATTTAGATACTCCTTTTGGAATGGAAGATTTAAAAGAAATCATTCCTTTAAAACCCGATGCCATTCGTTATCCAAAAACAGAAACTATTGATGATTTAAAAAGGCTAGTTACTGTTATGGAAGAAATTGAAGATCAGCATAATATTTCTCATGACGAAATTAAAATTCATATTATGATTGAAACAGCTTTAGGGGTTCAAAATGTTTTTGAAATAGCAAAACTTTGCCATCGGTTAGATGCTATAACTATTGGAGGGCAAGATTTAACCGCAGATATGAATATTAAAAGCACTAAAGACGGCTCTGGAATAGATTTAGCTCGTAAAATGATTGTTATGGCTGCTAAAGCAAATAAAATAGATGCCATTGATACTGTTTTTGTTGATATTGATGACGAAGAAGGTTTAAGAAGAGAAACTGAAAAATCTAAAAATTTAGGATTTACCGGTAAAGCAGTAATCAATCCTCGGCAAATAGATATTGTTCATGAAGTTTATACACCAACAGAACAAGAAATAAGAAAAGCTTATAAAATTTATAAAGAATTTAAAATCAAAAAAAAGGAAGGAATAGGTGTTTTTGCGGTGGATGGTAAAATGGTTGATGCTCCTGTGGTTGCAAGAGCTAAATACACCCTTCAGCTTGCACATATAAACCTTCAAGAAATTTAAATTGTAAAAAATGAAAAATTCTTTAAATAGAAATATTCCCGATTTTATTAACGGTATAGGAAAAACAGACCCTTTTACAGGGGCTTGGAATAAATTAAAAAAAGGTTGGATGGATGAAGTAACCATTTCTCCACCAAACAAAGCTAAATTACCACATCAAAAAAAGCTGACAGAAACTCTTAAAGAAGCAATTATTAAAACTTCTCCAAAAGATGGAATGACCGTTTCATTCCATCATCATTTAAGAAATGGAGACTATATTTTGGTGAAAGCCATTGAAATATTAGCTGAATTAGGAATTAAAAATATAACCTTAGCTTCTTCATCACTTAATAATAGTCATACTAAATTAGTAAAATACATTAAGGATGGAACTATAACAAAAATTTGGACTTCTGGAATTAGAGGAGAATTAGGGAAAGCGATTTCTGAAGGAATTATGGAAAATCCTGTAATTATTCATTCTCACGGAGGAAGAGTTAGAGCAATACATACAGGCAAAATTTCTATTGATTTATGTATAATTGCAGCTTCATCAGCTGATGAAGAAGGTAATGCAAACGGTGCTATTGGAAAATCAGCATTCGGGTCTTTAGGTTATGCCAGAATTGATTCTCGTTACTCAAAACAAGTAATTATTGTAACCGATAATTTGGTTGAGTTTCCTTGCTTTCCATTGTCAATTCAACAAAATTTTGTAGATTATGTAGTCAAAGTAGATTCTATTGGCGATCCAACTAAAATTGCTAGCGGAACTACACGAATTACAAAATCGCCAATGGATTTGCGAATTGCAAAACTAGCAGCAGATGTTATTGAAAATTCAGGTTATTTTAAAAACGGATTTTCTTTTCAGGTAGGTGCTGGCGGTGCTTCTTTAGCCGTTGCTAAATTCATTCGTAAAAAAATGGAGGATAAAGAAATTAAAGGAAGCTTTTTGCTTGGAGGTGTTACATCTTATGGCGTGGATATGCTTAATGAAGGTTTGTTTAAAACCATTTTTGACGTTCAATCTTTTGATGCTGAGGTAAGTTCATCGTTATATAATAATAAAAATCATATTGAAATATCTGCCTCATTATATGCAAATCCGTATAACTGTGGTTGTATGACCAATAAATTAGATATTGTAGTTTTAGGAGCATTAGAAGTAGATGTAGATTTTAATGTAAACGTAATAACAGGTTCAAAAGGGTATTTAATAGGAGCTTCTGGCGGACATTGCGATACCGCCTCAGGAGCAGAACTTACTGTTGTGGTTTGTCCTTCTTTTAGAGGTAGAATTTCAACTATTAATAAACGTGTAGATACTATTGTTACTCCTGGAGAATCTGTGGATGTTGTGGTAACGGAAAGAGGAATTTGTGTAAATCCTAATAAACCAGAATTAGAACAATTATTAGTAAATGCAGGTTTAAATATTCGAAAAATTGAAGATTTACAAAAGGAAGTTGAGAATATTGTTGGAGTGCCAAATACTATTGAACGAACAAATAAAATAGTTGCATTAATTGAATATAGAGACGGTACTGCAATTGACGTAGTAAGGCAATTAAAACCTGTTGAATGACTCAAAATATTGAAAATTTAACTAAAATACTTTTTGCAAAAGAAGCTCGTAAAGGAATTCGAGAAAAATTATCTGTAAATCAATTTGCAACAATTAGTGTTTCTTTAAATATTGCGGGTTATCCTAAAAATACGGTAGTTACTCAACAGTTTTTTGATGTAATATTGGAGGATTTTAAAATATTTTTACTAGCAAATAGAATTAATATTTCCATTAATAAAATCAATGAAAATTTAGATGAAGCTGGTAATTTTTATTGCAGTAAAATAGAAGATAAAACCATTAATTTAAATCAGCTTAAACTATTAACTGAAAAATTTGAACAAAATCATGAAGTAGGAAGGTTAATTGATGTAGATGTTTTTGATAAAACTGGGATTCCAATAAGTTCTAATAAAATAAAAAAATGTTTATTGTGTGAAAAGCCAGCAACTATTTGTATGCGTGAAAAAAATCACACTTTTAAGGATTTAAGGAAGTTTTCTTTTGAAAAAATGCAGTTTTATATAAATTCTCAGCAAAAAAAGGAAGTACTACAAACTATTTGCGAAATGGCAAACAAAGCCATTTTATATGAAGTATCTGTAACTCCAAAACCTGGTTTGGTTGATTTTGAAGATTCTGGTGCACATTCGGATATGAATTATTTTACATTTTTGAATTCATGCGCTGCCATTTCCCCTTTTTGGTTAGAAATTGGAGAATTAGCATTTAATTATAAAGATGATTTAGCAAAAGCATTACCTGAAATTCGAAAAATAGGAATTAAAGCTGAAAATAAAATGCTTTTGGCTACTAACGGTGCAAATACGCATAGGGGATTAATTTTTATTATGGGTTTGTCTGTTTTTGCTAGTGTGTACTCCTTGCGTAAAAATAATTTTATCTTTAATAGTTCTTTATTCAGAAAAACATTACAAAGTATTACGAAAGATATTGTTGAAAACGAATTAAATTCCTTGAATAAAAAAAATAAATCTCATGGAGAAAAAACATATCAAAAATTTGGAATAAAAGGAGCAGGGGCACGTTATCAAGCACAAATGGGGTTTCCTATAATTTTTGAAAAAATAATGCCTTTTTTTAAGGAACAATTTAAAATTAATACCCATCAAAATAAAAATGAATTAAATGAAATATTAAAAAAAGCATTGTTATTATTAATTTCAAACGTTGACGATTCTAATGTGTTATACCGAAATTCAAAAGAAGCTGAAAATTTAAAAATTATGGCAAATTCAACTTTAAAAGGTAAAATAGATTATTCAGAATTATGCTTGTTTTGTAAAGAAAAAAATATATCGCCAGGAGGGTCAGCAGATTTGTTAGCATTGTCACTTTTTTTATTTTTCATTCAAAATATTTATCGTTAAAATGAATTTTGAAAACACCGATTTTCGGACAGAATTATTAGATTTAGAAAATCCTTTTGATATTAAATTTGTTACTGAATTTTTATCAAAAAATGGATTTGAATTTAAACCTTATGAAGTTGATAAAACACTTATTTTATATAATTTAAACGATGAAATTATTGGAACTGGTTCTTATAGACATCAAACTTTAAAATTTGTTGTTGTTGATAAAAAATTTAGAGATAGCACTGCTTTCCCTTGGATAGTAACTACTTTAGGAAATAAAATATTAGAAAATTACAAGCGATGTTTTGTATATACTAGACCTAAAACTGCAACTCTTTTTGAAGGTCTCGGTTATAAGGAAATAGCAAGAGCAGAACCTTTATTTTCAGTTTTAGAATTTGGTTATCAAACTATTGAAGATTATCAAAAATTTCTTTTACAACATAATCGAAAAACTAAAACCAACAACATTGCTGCTATAGTGGTTAATTGTAATCCGTTTACAAAAGGGCATTTATACTTAATTGAAAAGGCAGCTTCTGAAAATGAACTTTTATATTTGTTTGTAGTTGAAGAAGATCTTTCTTCTTTTCCATATAAAATTAGAAGAAAAATTATTGAAGAAGGCATTTCTCAATTAAAGAATGTGGTAGTTTTAGCTACAGGACCTTATATAGTGTCGGGTGCAATTTTTCCAAACTATTTTTTAAAATCGGAATCATGGAATGAAATTTCTCAAAAACAAGCAGAAGTGGATGTATCTATATTTGCTAATTATGTAGTGCCAATTTTAAATATTACAAAACGATATGTAGGGACCGAAAATTATTGCCAAACAACCTTAGCATATAATACAGCAATGAAAGAAATTCTTCCTAAAAATGGTTGCGAAGTAATTGAAATTACTAGAAAATACGATGGATTAGATGAAGAAAATAATCCAAACTACATTAGTGCTTCAAAAATAAGAAAAGCCATAAAAGAAAATAAATTAGAAGAAGTTTTGGATTTGCTTCCTAAAGCTACACAAAAATTCTTATTGTCAAAAGATTCATTAGCTATTAGAAATAAAATTATTGATAGCGAAGGGCGACACTAATAAATATTTTTTTAGAAAAAAGTCGGCCCCGTGGGTTTCGAACCCACGACAACCTGATTAAGAGTCAGGTGCTCTGCCAGCTGAGCTAGAGGCCGATTATTAGTTATTTTGAAAACACTTGATTGTGTTGTTCTTGAACACGGATAAAGGTAGTTCTTTTAGTTAACTCTTTCAACCTTTTTGCACCAACATAAGTGCAAGTTGATCGTAATCCTCCTAAAATATCATGTACCGTATTTTCTACTGGTCCTCTAAAAGGTATTTTAACAGTTTTTCCTTCAGATGCTCTGTAATTTGCAACACCGCCAACGTGTTTATTCATAGCGGTTTCTGAACTCATGCCATAAAATTGTTTGTATTTTTCACCACCAATTTCAACAAGATTTCCACCACTTTCTGTGTGTCCTGCAAACATGCCACCTAACATTACAAAATCAGATCCTCCACCAAATGCTTTGGCTACATCTCCCGGAATTTTACACCCACCATCCGAAACTATTTGTCCGCCAAGTCCATGAGCAGCATCTGCACATTCTATAATTGCAGATAGTTGAGGATAACCAACACCAGTTTTAACGCGTGTAGTACAAACCGAACCAGGACCAATTCCTACTTTTATAATATCGGCACCTGCTAATAATAATTCTTCTACCATTTCGCCAGTAACTACGTTTCCAGCCATTATAATTTTATCGGAATATAATTCTCTGGTTTTTTTAACAAAACGCACAAAATGTTCTGAATAACCATTAGCAACATCAATACAAATAAATTTTATTTCTGGGTGGGTAGAAAAAATTTCTTTCAATTTTTCGGCATCTTTTAAGCCTGTACCAGTACTTACAGCAATATATTCTAAAATGCTTTTATCTGTCTTTTCTAAAAAGGTAGTCCATTCACTAATAGTGTAGTGTTTATGAATAGCTGTAAATATTTTATGTTTAGCTAATGCAACAGCCATTTCAAAAGTGCCTACCGTATCCATATTTGCAGCCATAATTGGTACGCCATTCCATTTTTGTTTGCTGTGTAAAAATGAAAATTCTCTATCTAATGTTACTTGTGATCTAGAGCTTAATGTGGATCGTTTTGGACGAATCATAACATCTTTAAAGCCTAATTTTAAGTCGTTTTCTATACGCATTTTACTATTTTTATTATACTATTATAGTTTTACCTTTACTTGTTTTATTTTTATTGTCATCAAAATAAAAATCAATTCTACCTACATTTATACCATAGCAACCAACTTGGTTAACTAATACATTTTCTCCAATACTATTTTTTGTAATTGTTGGTTTTGGTAAAAAAGTATGACTATGTCCGCCAATAATTATATCGATATTTTTTGTTTGAGCAGCTAATTTTAAATCGTCAATTTTATCGGATTTATAGTGATAACCTAAATGCGATAAACAAATAATTAAATCGCAATGTTCTTCTTCTTTTAAGGTTTTACTTACCTTTTTAGCAATTTCAACCGGATTTAAATACTTTGTTTCTTTATAATTTTTTGGATCAACTAATCCTTCTAGTTCAATTCCTAAACCAAAAACACCTATTTTAATACCATCTTTTATAAATGTTTTATAAGGTTTTACATAATTATTTAAAACGGTTTTACTAAAATCGTAATTAGCAGAAACAAAATCGAATGTTGCATTTGGTAATTGTGCAAGCAAGCCATCAATACCATTATCAAAATCGTGATTTCCAATGGTTGCAGCATCATATTTTAACTGACTCATTAATTTGAATTCTATTTCTCCGCCATAAATATTAAAGTATGGTGTTCCTTGAAAAATATCTCCCGCATCTAATAAAAGTGTGTTTGGGTTTTCTTGCCTTACTTTCTCAATTAAAGTTGCTCGCCTTGCTACACCACCTAAATTAGGATAATCAGTATCGTCAGCTGGAAAAGGTTCTATATGGCTGTGTACATCGTTAGTATGTAATATGGTAATTTGTTTTAATGAATTTTTTGAAAACGATTGTAATGATAGCCCGCCTAATGTTAAAAAAGCGGTTGCAGCGGTAGATTGTTTTATAAATTTTCTTCTTTTCATTACCTAGTTTAATTTTCGGTTACAAATCGTCCGTCAAGTTTTGTTTTTAGAGTATCAGTTTCTTTAAAATAATCAATAATGGAACTTCGCATTTTATAATTTAACAGATATAATTTAATCGGATTTTTAAAGAAATCCATATGATCTCCGCCATGTTGTAAATAATCGGATGTTAAAATGTAATACGTTTTTTTATTATTAATTGGTTTACCATTTATGGTAAAATTATACCCGTTTTTAGTAATTTTTAGTTTAACTTGTTTAGATAAAGGATGCGCTTTTCTTTGAGTTATCAAATATTGAAGTAGTTCTTTTAACTTTTCCGATGATAATTCTGTTACCACCAAATTATTCTCAAAAGGCATTAAATTAAACGCATTTTGCATGGTTACATTTCCTTTTGGAACACCTGCTCTAATACCACGAAAATTAAACATGGCAAAATCAATATTTTTACCAGTTCTTTTTTTAAACACAAAATTTCCTTTTTGGTAACACAAATCTGCCAATAAATTACCTAATGAGCTTTCTAATTTACCATCCGTTGCAACTAAATCTTTTGAGGTATAACTTAAAACAGTATTCATTTCTTTTTCCATTTTATATTTGTATGGAAGGTAAGTTTTTACAATAGCAGAATCGGAAGCTAATTTTTCGGTAATAGGTAATTGTTTCCCTTTTATTTTTACTATTTGAAGAGTATTTTTTTTGCAACTAAAAAGTAAAAGGATAATTAAAAATGAAATTATTGTTTTTTTCATTAAATAAATACTAATGTTTTAATTAATTTTGCGAGTGAAAGCACAAATTTAATGATTTTTACAGGATTTAAACGAAAAACCAATCAAATTTTTATAAAGAATCATATACATGGTTTTTTAAAAAAAGAAGCAGAAAAAACGCAAAGCAAAGTTAAAAATATTTTAATTTTTGTAGAAGATGATACCGAGATTTCGACTATTAAAAAGGAACTGATTAAACAGTTTAAAATTAACGAAAGTCAATTAGAAATTGTAGTTTATCAACAAAAAACATCTAAAATTGAAGCTGAGTATCCAACAATTTCCCCTAAAAATTTTGGTTATTATGGTAAACTTAAGCAAGAAAAATTTCCTTTTAACTTAACAAAAAAGTACGATTTGTTAATAAATTATAGTAAAGTTGATAGCCTATATTTAAATCTACTATTATTGCAAATGAATATTAGTTTTAGAACTGGTTATTCTTTTTTTGATGATCGATTTTATAACTTACTCGTAAATTGTGATACAACAAATGTTGCTATTTACACCAATGAAATTAAAAAATATTTAACCATTTTAAATAAATTATAATGAAAGAATTTTTAGGAACAGGTGTTGCATTAGTAACTCCTTTTAATGCAGATAAATCGGTTGACTATAATGCATTAGAAAAATTAGTAAATTATCAAATTAAAAATGGTGTAAATTATTTGGTGGTTTTGGGAACTACAGGTGAACCTGCAACCTTAACTGCCGAAGAAAAAGAACAAATAAAAAAAACAATTATTAAGGCAAATAACGGCAGGCTTCCATTAATACTTGGTATTGGTGGCAATAATACGCAAGCAGTTATAAATGAAATAAATACTACAGATTTATCTGCATTTTCAGCGGTATTGTCTGTTTCGCCATATTATAATAAACCTACGCAAGAAGGAATTTATCAGCATTTTAAAGCTATTTCAGAAAGTTCACCAAAACCTATTATTGTATATAACGTTCCTAGTAGAACAGCTAGTAATATTCTTCCAAAAACTGTTTTAAGGTTAGCTAATAATTGTAACAATATAATTGGAGTTAAAGAGGCTACAGGAAATATAGTACAAGCAATGACTTTAATTAAAAATAAACCAAGTAATTTTTTAGTGATCTCTGGAGATGATATGATTGCTTTGCCAATGGTATTAGCTGGTGGATCTGGAGTTATTTCAGTTATTGGACAAGGTTTTCCTAAAGATTTTTCTGCCTTAATTCAGTTAGGATTAAAAGGTAAACCTAGTGAAGCTTATCAACTGCATTATAAATTAATGGATGTAATTAATTATATTTTTGAAGAAGGAAACCCTGCAGGTATAAAAGCACTTTTAGAAAAGTTGCACATTACTAGTAAATTGGTTAGGTTACCTTTGGTGGAAGTCAGCAATGAATTAGACCAAAAACTAGGTGATTTTGTAGAAAAATATTAGTAATTTTGATAAAAATTTAAAAAGAGATATTATGTTATCAGAAAACATGGAAAATGCTTTAAATAAGCAAATTAGAATAGAAGCAGAATCTTCACAAATATATTTAGCAATGGCTTCTTGGGCAGAAGCGCAAGGATTAGAAGGAATTTCTGGATTTATGTATGCACAATCCGATGAAGAAAGACAACACATGCTTAAATTCTTTAAATATATTAATGAAAGAGGAGGGCATTCTTTGGTTTCTGAATTGTCAAAGCCAGCATCAAAATTTGGTTCTATAAAAGAAATGTTTGGCACCCTTTTAAAACACGAAGTATACGTATCACAAACTATTAATGAATTGGTTCATATATCCTTAGAAGAAAAAGATTATGCAACTCATAACTTTTTACAATGGTATGTGGCTGAACAAATAGAAGAAGAAGCACAAGCACGTACAATTTTAGATAAAATCAATTTAATTGGCGAAGCCAAAAGTGGTTTATATATGTTTGATAAAGATATTAAAAGTTTAAATGTTGAAACCTCAGTTTCTCCAACTTCAAATAATTAACAAACAATTAAGATTGATTAATAATCATTATTGTCAAACCAAGTTATTTTTGTGGTTTAAATAAGTGTAAAAAAAGTATTTTAATAATCCATAATAAATAAGTAATTTTGCCAAATGCAAAAAATTAAAAATCTCATTTTTATTTTATTGTTTACTTCTACGTTTTTTTCGTGTAGTGAATATCAAAAAGTATTGAATAAAGGTAATGTTCAAGACCAATATAAAATGGCTACTAAAATGTACGAAGCTCAAAAGTACTCTAAAGCCATTCAATTGTTTGAGAAAATAACACCTAAGTATAGAGGGAAACCTCAAATGGAGCGTATTCAATATATGGTTGCACAATCACATTATAATACAAAGCAATATAGTTTAGCTGCGTATTATTTTGATAAATTTGTAAAAAACTATCCTAAAAGTTCAAAGGTTGAAGAAGCGGCTTATTTGTCTGCGTATAGCTATTATAAGGCTTCTCCAAGATTTAGTTTAGATCAAAAAGATACTAATGAAGCATTAAATGCCTTACAAAATTTTATTTTTAAATATCCAACTTCAAGTAAAGTTGCTGATGCAAATAAAACTATTAAAGAACTTACTTTTAAATTAGAGAAAAAAGCGTTTGAAATTGCAAAACAATATTATAGAATTTCAGATTATATTTCCGCGGTTACCGCTTTTGATAATTTTATAGCAGATTATTTAGGTTCATCGCTTAAAGAAGATGCTATGTATTATAAATTTAAGGCAGCATACGAATTAGGAATAAATAGCTATATAGTTAAAAAAGAAGAACGAATAAAAAACGCTTTAAAAGCAGAAGAACGATTAGATAAGAATTTTCCTAAATCTAAATATTTGGAAGAAACTAAAAAGTTAAAGGAAAATTTAAATAACCAATTAAATTCAGTTATAGCACTAAAAACTAACACTAATGGATTATAAAAACTCAAAAGCAGCATCTTCAACTATTACTTACAATAAAAATAAAATTGAAGAGCCAACCAATAATATTTATGAGGCCATAACAATTATTGCAAAAAGAGCCCAACAAATAAATGGCGACTTAAAAAGTGAATTAATTGAAAAATTAGAAGAATTTGCTACGTATACAGATAGTTTAGATGAAGTATTTGAAAATAAAGAGCAAATTGAAGTTTCTAAATTTTATGAAAAATTGCCAAAAGCAACTGCAATAGCTGTTGAAGAATGGTTAGAAGATAAAATTTATCATAGAAATCCAGAAGAAAATCAAGAATAAATGTCTGTCCTAAGCGGTAAAAATATACTATTAGGTGTTACAGCCGGTATTGCTGCTTACAAAACGGCACATTTAGTTCGATTATTTATCAAATCTGGAGCTCAAGTTAAGGTTGTAATGACGCCAGCTTCTAAAGATTTTGTTACACCTTTAACACTTTCTACGCTTTCTAAAAATCCGGTATATTCTACTTTTTTTGATAAAAATGAAGACGAAAATGAAGAATGGAATAGTCATGTAGATTTAGGTCTTTGGGCGGATTATATGGTTATTGCACCTGCAACAGCAAATACCTTATCAAAAATGTCTAATGGTATTTGTGATAATTTATTATTAGCAAGTTATTTATCTGCAAAATGCCAAGTATTCTTTGCTCCTGCTATGGATTTAGATATGTATCAACATCCAGCAACTTCTAAAAGTATAAATAAACTAAAAAGTTTTGGTAATATTTTTATTCCACCAGCTTCAGGTGAATTAGCAAGTGGTTTGGTAGGTGAAGGTAGAATGGAAGAACCAGAAAATATTGTAGCTTTTATAGAAAAATCTATTATTAAAGAGTTGCCATTATATGGTAAAAAAGTGCTTATTACTGCTGGTCCAACTTATGAAGCTATTGATCCTGTTCGTTTTATTGGAAATCATTCTTCTGGTAAAATGGGATTTGAATTAGCTAATAAAGCTGCAAATTTAGGGGCAGAAGTTACTTTAATTACTGGACCATCAGCCGAAACAATCTCTAATTCACTTATAAAAAGAATTAATGTTGTTTCTACGGAACAAATGTATATCGAAACACATAATTATTTTTCAAGCGTAGATATTGCTATTTTGTCTGCCGCAGTTTCTGATTATAAACCTAAAGAAGTTGCTAGAAACAAAATAAAGAAAAAATCTTCTTCCATTTCTTTAGAATTGGTTAAAACTAAAGATATTTTAGCATCCTTAGGAAAAATTAAAAAAGGACAGGTTTTAGTTGGTTTTGCGTTAGAAACAGCTAACGAATTAGAAAATGCAAAAGCAAAACTGAAAAAGAAAAATTTAGATTTTATAGTGCTTAATTCTCTTAATGACGAAGGTGCAGGATTTAAAAAAGAAACAAATAAAGTTACCATTATTGATAAATTCGAAAATATTTCGGAATTTAGTCTGAAATCTAAAGCAGAAGTAGCTTCCGATATATTTAATGAAATTTTGAATAAAATGTATGCTTAAAAAAATAGTTCAAATTGTAGCCGTATTTCTTTTTGCCATTTCATTAAACGCGCAAGAATTAAATTGTACGGTTACGGTTAATGCAGATAAAATCCCTGGATCCAATAAGCAAAAATTCACTACGTTACAAAATGATTTAACCGAGTTTGTAAATCAAAAACGTTGGACAAACTTTAATTATAAAGATCAAGAAAAAATACATTGTAATTTAACTATTACTATTTTACAGGAATCAGGGGATGATTTTAAAGGTAATATTCAAATTCAATCTTCTCGCCCAATTTTTGATACTGCGTATTTATCGCCTGTTTTTAATTTTAAAGATGATGATTTTTCGTTTCAATACACGGAATATCAGCCTTTATTATTTAATCAAAACACGTACGAGTCTAACCTAGTTTCAGTGGTTACATTTTATGTTTATACTATTATTGGAATGGATGCAGATACTTTTAGCTTATACGGTGGAACTCCTTATTATAATAAAGCCCAAAATATATTAGTTCAAGCCCAACAAAGTGGGTATAAAGGATGGAATCAAAATGCAGGAACTAGATCTCGATTTACGTTAATGGATAATTTAGTTTCGCCAACCTATAAACAATTTCGTGATGCGTTGTACGAATATCATTTAAAGGGACTAGATGTTTTGGCTAAGGATAAAAAAAGTGGTAAAACTAGTATTGACAATGCTATTCAAAAACTGAAAAGAATTTACAATGCAAGGCCAAATGCTTTTTTATTACGTGTATTTATGGATGCCAAAGCCGATGAAATTGTAAATGTTTTTTCTGATGGACCTTATTTTGATACTTCTTCTTTAAAAGAAGATTTATTAAAAATATCTTCACTAAATGCTTCTAAGTGGAATAAAATAAAGTAATTTTATAATTCTAAATTACCAATATGCTTGTAGCCCTTTCTATTAAAAATTATGCTTTAATTGAAAATTTATCTGTTAATTTTAAAGATAAATTATCTATTATAACTGGGGAAACAGGAGCTGGAAAGTCAATATTATTAGGTGCATTAGGTTTAGTGTTAGGTAAACGTGCCGATTCTACAACACTAAAAGATACTACCAAAAAATGTATTGTAGAAGCACAATTTTCTATTACCGATTATCATTTAGAAATCTTTTTTGAAGAGCACGATATAGATTTTGAGGCTGTAACCATTATAAGACGTGAAATATTACCTTCAGGAAAATCTAGAGCATTTATTAATGATACGCCAACAACACTTTCTGTTTTACAACTATTAAGTGAAAAACTGATTGATATTCATTCTCAACATCAAACTTTACAGTTGGCAGATGTTAATTTTCAGTTTTATATATTAGATACTTTAGCAAATAATGCTACTAAAATAGCTTCTTATTCAAAGGGATTAAAATTATATAATACCTTAAAAAAAGAGTTGAAGGAATTGTTGATTAATCAACAAAAAGCACAACAAAATTTTGAATATAATTCTCATTTGTATAAGGAATTATTGCAAGCTAAATTAGTTAATGGCGAGCAGGAAGAAATTGAACAGAATTTAGATAAATTGAATAATATTGAATCTATTAAATTAAATTTATCAGAAGCTGAAAATAGTGCTTTTAATGAAGAAATTGGTTTGCTTGAATTATTAAATTCAATATCTTCTAAAATGGAACAAATAAGTTCGTATTCTAATGAATATAAAAAATTATACGACAGGATTTTAAGTGTAAAAATTGAAGTAGATGATATTGCTAATGAGTTAGTTTACCTAAATGAAAACGTAAATTTTGAACCATCTGAATTAGAAAAACTAAATAATAGATTACAGTTAATCTATAATTTGGAGCAAAAACATTTAGTAAAAACGGTAAGTGAATTATTAGAGATACAAAGTAAGCTAGAAAAGAAAGTAAGTAGTATGGAAAACTCTGCAACTATAATTTCTGAAAAAGAAGAGGAAATTAATACCGTTGCAGATAAACTAGATAATTTAGCAAATACAATAAGTAATTTTAGGCAGAAAGCTATTCCAATTTTTATAAAAAAAATGGAGGATAAACTTTCTAATTTAGGAATGGAAAATACACGATTAAAATGTAATCTTTCCAAAACTGACCAATATTATTTAAATGGAAAAGACGAGCTGCAATTATTAATTTCAGCAAATAAAGGGCTAAACTTTGGAGCACTTCAAAAAATTGCATCCGGTGGTGAGCTTTCAAGAATTATGCTTTCTGTAAAAGCAATTTTGTCAGATTATTTAAAATTACCAACTATAATTTTTGATGAAATTGATTCTGGTGTTTCCGGTACTATTTCTCAAAAAATGGGGAAAATAATGCTCGAAATGAGTGAAAATATGCAAGTTATAGCTATTACTCATTTACCTCAAATTGCGGCTAAAGGACTGCAACACTATAAGGTATTTAAAGAAGACGTTGATAATCAGGTTATTACACAGCTTAAAGAATTAAAATCGGAAGAACGAATTGTTGAAATAGCAGAAATGTTAAGCGGAAAAGACACTTCAACCACCGCAATTGAACACGCAAAGCAATTGTTAAACTAGAATTACTATATTTGCAAACTATTAAAATTAAAATACAATTATGTATAATTTACTTAAAGGAAAAAAAGGAATCATTTTTGGAGCGTTAGATTCTAAGTCTATTGCTTGGAAAGTTGCAGAAAGAGCACATGAAGAAGGTGCAAAATTTGTTTTAACAAATGCACCAGTTGCAATGAGACTTGGGACTATAACCGAATTAGCTGAAAAAACAGGCTCAGAAATAATTCCTGCAGATGCTACATCAATGTTAGATCTTGAAAATTTAGTAGACAAAGCAGTTGAGATATTAGGAGGAAAAATAGATTTCGTTTTACATTCTATTGGAATGTCAGTAAATGTAAGACGTGGAAATTTATATACACATCAAGATTACAATTTTACTAAAACAGGTTGGGATGTTTCTGCATTATCTTTTCATAGAGTAATGAGTGTTTTATACCAAAGAAAAGCAATGAATGAGTGGGGAAGTATTGTTGCACTTACGTATATGGCTGCACAACGTGTTTTTCCAGATTATAATGATATGGCTGATAATAAAGCATATTTAGAATCTATAGCACGTAGTTTTGGTTATTTCTTTGGACGTGATCATAAAGTAAGGGTAAATACTATTTCTCAATCGCCAACACCTACAACAGCAGGAAGTGGGGTTAAAGGATTTGACGGCTTTATTTCTTATGCTGATAAAATGTCACCTTTAGGTAATGCTACGGCATTAGAATGTGCAGATTATACCATTTCTATGTTTTCAGATTTAACTAAGAAAGTTACGCTTCAAAATTTATTTCACGACGGTGGATTTTCTAATATGGGAGTAAGTAATGCCATAATGGATCAAGTTATGGAAAAAGAACAACCAGTTGAAGCAGTTGAGAAATCAAAAAAGAAAACTAGTAAATAATTAATATTTAACGTATAAATTATAAAAGCGATGATTTTGGTCATCGCTTTTTTTTATGCCATATTTTTAAATGGAACGGAGAAATGAAGTAGGATTTTAATTCCTTTAAGTATGAGGAATGTCATGTTTTACTCGAATAATTTCCTTTATTTTTGGTGAGATTTATTAAATACAAGCAATATTATTTATGAGACCACTTAAAATTATAGTACTAGCAAAGCAAGTTCCGGATACCCGCCATGTTGGGTCTGATGCAATGAAGCCGGATGGTACAGTAAATAGAGTTAAACTTTCAACAGTTTTTAATCCAGATGATTTGCACGCACTTGAGCTTGCGCTAAATATAAAAGATAGAGTACCAGGCACAGAAGTTACTATTTTAACTATGGGGCCGCCAAAAGCAGCAGATATTATTAGAGAAGGTTATTATAGAGGTGCGGATAAAGGCTTTATGATTTCAGACAGACGATTTGGAGGTGCAGATACTTTAGCTACAAGCTACACGCTCGCTAAAGGAATAGAAAAATTGGCTCCGTTTGATTTAATTTTGGGTGGAAGACAAGCAATTGATGGAGATACTGCTCAAGTTGGACCACAATGTGCCGAAAAATTAAAAATTCCACAAATAACTTATGCAGAAGAAATTTTAGAATTAAAGGAAACTGAAATTATTGCAAGAAGACGATTAGAAAAAGGGATAGAAGTGGTTTCATCAACTTATCCATGTTTAATTACGGTTCACGGTTCCTCACCAGAATGCAGAAGAAGACAGGCTAAAAAAGTGATGAAATATAAATATGCAAGAACACAAACGGAATTAAGTTCAAGAAATATTGATGAGTTATTTATAAAATTAAATAAAGAAAGGCCTTATTTAAATATTCCTGAATGGAATGTAGAAGATTTAAATGCAGATATTACAAGAATTGGTTTAGCAGGTTCACCAACTAAAGTAAAAAGTGTAAATAGTATTGTTTTAACGGCTACTGAAACAAAACATTTAACCGATTCAGATGCAGATATTGAACAAATGATTAAAGAATTAATAATTCATCACACCATTGGGTAGTGGCTATAACTTTAAAATAATTAAAGATGAAAAGTGTATTTGTCTATTGTGAAGTAGAAAATAAAAAAATAGCAGAAATAAGTCTTGAAATACTATCTGCAGCAAAAAAACTTGCACAAAAATTAGGATGCCCGTTAGAAGCAATGGTTTTTGGTGAAAATTTAAGTGAGGTAAAAAGTCAAGTTTCAAAATACGGCGTAGATAAAATTTATATTGCAGATGACAAAAGGTTAGAACCTTTTAGAACATTACCGCATGCAGCTATAGCTAAGGAAATATTAAAAAAACAAGATCCTCAAATTGTGTTGTTTGGTGCAACTTCTGTAGGAAGAGATTTAGCTCCAAGAATGGCTTCCATACTTAATTGTGGTTTAACTGCAGATTGTACAATTTTAGATATTGGAGATCATTTTGTAAAAAAAGAAAAAAAAGAATACAAAAATTTATTGTACGCAATTAGGCCAGCTTTTGGAGGTAGTATTATGGCAAATATTATCAACTGGGATATGCATCCTCAAATGGCAACGGTTAGAGAAGGCGTAATGAAAAAAGAAATTTTTGATGTTGACTATGTTACAGAAGTTGAAAATATTAATGTAGATAAAATTTTAAATGAAGAAGATTTTGTAGTTAAAATTATTGAACGTCATATAGAAGAATCGGATGTTAATTTAAAAGATGCAACTATTATTGTAGCAGGTGGTTATGGTGTTGGTTCGGAAGAAAATTTTAAACATTTAAGAGAATTAGCGAATGTTTTAGGAGGTGAAGTTGGAGGTTCAAGGGCAGCAGTTGATGCTGGTTATATTAAGCATAATCGTCAAATTGGACAAACAGGAACTACCGTTAGACCTAAGTTATATATTGCCGCAGGTATTTCTGGAGCCATTCAACATACCGCAGGAATGCAAGATGCATCTATGATAATATCTATCAATAAAGATCCGGAAGCTCCAATTAATAAATTGGCAGATTATGTAATTACTGGCGATTTGGTGGAAGTAATTCCTAAAATGATTAAATATTACAAAAAAAACGCAAAATAAAGTTTAAAAAGCAGAGAGTTATTTATAAAACTCAAATTTTAAAAATATAAAAATGGATAATTTTTTTCAAGATACCCCCGATTTTAAATTTCATTTAAATCATCCTTTGGTTCAAAAAATAGTTAGATTAAAAGAAAATGATTTTAAAGAATCTGAAACTTTTGATTTTGCACCTTTTAACCATAAAGATGCTATAGATACTTATGAGAAAATATTAGAAATTGTAGGTGATATTTGTGCAAATACCATTGCTGAAAATGCAGAATCTGTTGATGCTGAAGGTCCTCATATTGAAGATAATGAAGTGGTTTACGCAAAAGGAACTACTTCTGACTATAATGCTTTATATGATGCAGGTTTAATAGGAATGTCTTTGCCAAGAAAATATGGCGGATTAAACTTTCCTCTGCTTCCTTATGTTATGGCGGCTGAAATGGTAGCTCGTGCGGATGCTGGTTTTGCAAATATTTGGGGTTTGCAAGATTGTGCAGAAACTATCAATGAATTTGGTTCAGAAGAGCAAAGGGAAAAATATTTACCAAGATTTAATAGAGATGGTACAACCGCAGCTATGGTTTTAACAGAGCCAGATGCTGGTTCAGATTTGCAATCGGTACAACTAAAAGCTTCTTTTGATGAAAAAGAAAATATTTGGAAACTTAATGGCGTAAAACGATTTATTACTAATGGAGATGCAGATATTTCTTTAGTTTTAGCAAGATCAGAAGAAAACACAACAGATGCCAGAGGTTTATCTATGTTTATTTATGATAGAAAAAATCATGCGGTTGAAGTAAGGCATTTAGAAAAAAAATTAGGTATAAAAGGTTCGCCTACATGCGAATTAGTGTTTAAAGATGCTCCTGCAGAATTAGTTGGTAAAGAACGCTTCGGATTAATAAAGTATGTAATGGCTTTAATGAATTCAGCTCGTTTAGGTGTTGGTGCTCAGTCCGTTGGAATAGCAGATGCTGCTTATAGAGAAGCACTTAAATATGCAGAGGAAAGAGCACAGTTTGGAAAGACAATTATTAATTTTCCAGCAGTTTATGAAATGCTGACTAATATGAAAATTCGTTTGGATGCTATGCGTTCCTTGTTATATGAAACTACCAGATTTGTAGATATTTCTAAAGTTTATGAAGAAGTAATGAAAGGTAGAAAGCTAGAAAAAGAGGAGCGAATGGAAATGAAACATTACATGAAATTAGCAAACGTTTTTACTCCACTTATTAAAATGACTGCAAGTGAGGCTTGTAATAAAATGGCTTATGATTCGCTTCAAATTCATGGAGGAACAGGTTTTATGAAAGATTTCCCTATTGAACGGATTTATCGTGATGCTCGTATTACTTCCATTTATGAAGGAACAACACAATTGCAAACTATTGCTGCAATAAAAGGAGTAACTACAAAAGTATTTTTAGAACGAATTAGAGTTTATGAAAGTGAAGTTTTAGAGGATAATACAGATTTGAAAAAAGTTCTTCAAGCAATGACTAGTGAATACGAAGAAATTGTAAGTAAAGTTGAAGAAGTTGATAATTCAGAATATTTAGATTTTCATGCAAGACGATTAGTGGAAATGGCAGGAAACATAATTATGGGTTATTTATTGGTTTTAAATGGTCAACGAGAATCTAAATTTATGAAATCAGCTAAACTGTTTGTGGATTTAGTTCGTTCAGAAAATAGGGAAAGATTTAACTATATAAACAATTTTAATATTGATAATTTGGAATTATATAAGTTAAAATCTTCGGAACTTATAGAAAGTTAATGGAATTCTTTTAAATTCTACTAAAATATAAACCCTCAATTTTTGAGGGTTTTTTTAGGCTTTCCATTTTTAATCAATATCTTTGATTTTTATAACATTTTTTTAAATGAACCTTAAAAATTCTACTAAATATTTAAACTTTTCTATCATAATCCCGGTTTATAACAGACCACAAGAAATTGAGGAATTGTTGGAGAGTTTAACCCAGCAATCCTATAAAAAAACTTTTGAAGTTATTGTTGTAGAAGATGGTTCAACCATTAGTGCCAAAGAAATAGTTGAAAAATATTCAAAAAACTTAAACCTAAAATATTATTATAAACAAAACAGTGGCGCTGGTTTAAGTAGAAATTTTGGAATGCAAAAAGCTTCAGGTAATTATTTTATCATTTTTGATTCGGATTGTATTATTCCTTCAAACTATTTAGTGGAAGTAGATAAAACATTAACTTCAAATTATACAGATGCTTTTGGTGGTGCCGATGCTGCTCATAAATCTTTTACAATAATACAAAAAGCAATAAATTATAGTATGACTTCCTTTTTAACTACGGGAGGTTTACGTGGAAGTAAAAAAACAATTCATAAATTTCAACCTCGAAGTTTTAACTTTGGAATTTCAAAAAATGCATTTGAAAAAACCAAAGGATTTTCAGAAATGAAAATAGGGGAGGATATTGATTTAACTTTTAGGTTATGGCAACATAATTTTAAAACACAGTTTATAGAAAATGCTTTTGTGTATCATAAAAGAAGAGTTTCGTTTTCTAAATTTTTTAAGCAAGTTTTTGCTTTTGGAAAAGGAAGACCATTTTTAAATCAAGAATACCCTAAAACTGCTAAAATATCTTTTTGGTTTCCAACGCTTTTTATTTTAGGATTACTTTTTGCTTTGGCTATTTTTATTTCTGGAATTAGATTTTTAATTATTATTTATGCTTTTTATTTTTCACTTCTTTTTTTAGATTCTTTATTTAAAAATAAAAGTATTAAAGTTGCTTTGTTTAGCGTTGTATCTACAGTTATACAATTTACTGGCTATGGATTAGGATTTTTAATTGGTTCTTTATCAAAAAAAAATAGGACTTTAAAAGCATAACTTTTAAAATCCTATTTAATACGTTTTTTATGGTGATTAAACTTTATCTTTACCTTTGTCTTTGGTTATTTTTATAGTTAGTTCATTAGTTTTTTTATCTAAATCCATAAAAATAGAATCCCCTTCATTTAAATTGGAATTAACAATTTCTTCGGCTAAAGCATCTTCAATATATTTTTGAATAGCTCTTTTTAAAGGCCTTGCACCATATTGTCTATCAAACCCTTTGTCTGCTATATAATCTTTGGCAACTTCTGAAAGTGTTAGAGAGTATCCTAAATTATCAATTCTTTTTAATAATTTACTTAATTCAATATCAATAATTAAATGAATATCTTCTTTTTCTAAAGCATTAAATACTATAACATCATCAATTCTATTTAAAAATTCAGGAGCAAATGATTTTTTTAAAGCGTTTTCTATAACACTTTTTGCTGCCGAATCTGCTTGTGCTTTTTTAGAAGATGTTCCAAAACCAACACCAGTGCCAAAATCTTTTAATTGACGAGAACCAATATTTGATGTCATAATAATAATGGTATTTCTAAAGTCAATTTTTCTTCCTAAACTATCCGTTATAAATCCGTCATCCAAAATTTGTAGAAGCATATTAAACACATCTGGATGTGCTTTTTCAATTTCATCTAATAATACAACGGCATAAGGTTTACGTCTAATTTTTTCAGTTAATTGTCCACCTTCTTCATAACCAATGTATCCTGGAGGAGCGCCAACTAAACGAGAAATAGCAAATTTTTCCATGTATTCGCTCATGTCAATTCTTACTAAAGCATCTTCACTATCAAATAATTCTGTAGCTAATACTTTGGCAAGTTGTGTTTTTCCAACACCAGTTTGACCTAGAAAGATGAACGATCCAATTGGTTTGTTTGGATCTTTTAATCCAATTCTATTACGCTGAATTGCTTTAACCACCTTAGATACCGCTTCATCTTGTCCAATTACTTTTCCTTTTATTAATTTAGGTAAATCGTTTAAACGTTGGCTTTCTGCTTCTGCAACTCTATTAACAGGAATGCCAGTCATCATAGAAACCACTTCAGCAACGTTATCTTCTGTAACTGTTTCTCTATGAAGTTTAGAGGCTTCTTCCCATTTTAATTGTTCCGAATCTAATAAATTTTCTACTCGTTTTTCATCATCACGTAACCTCGCGGCTTCTTCATATTTTTGTCCAGTTACTGCTGCCGTTTTATCTTTTCTAATAGTTTCTAATTGAGTTTCTAATTGTAAAACTTCTTTTGGAACAACAATATTTGTTATATGAATTCTTGAGCCTGCCTCATCCATAGCGTCAATTGCTTTGTCAGGTAAATACCTGTCAGTCATATATCTATTAGTCAATTTTACGCAAGCATCAATGGCATCATCCGTATAATCTACATTATGATGATCTTCATATTTATCTTTTATGTTTTGTAAAATTTGAATGGTTTCTTCAACAGAAGTTGGTTCAACTATAATTTTCTGAAATCTTCGTTCTAAAGCACCATCTTTTTCAATATTAGTTCTATATTCATCTAAAGTTGTTGCGCCAATACATTGTATCTCACCACGTGCAAGAGCAGGTTTAAGCATGTTAGACGCGTCTAATGAGCCAGTTGCGCCACCCGCACCAACAATGGTATGAATTTCATCAATAAATAAAATAATATCTTCATTTTTTTCTAACTCATTCATTAAAGCTTTCATACGCTCTTCAAACTGTCCGCGATATTTTGTGCCAGCAACTAAACTTGCTAAATCTAAGGATACAATTCTTTTGTTAAACAAAATACGAGAAACTTTACGTTGAATTATTCTGAGTGCTAAACCTTCTGCAATAGCAGATTTACCAACGCCAGGTTCTCCAATTAACATTGGATTGTTCTTTTTTCTTCTACTCAATATTTGAGAAACACGTTCTATTTCTTTTTTTCGACCAACCACAGGATCTAAATTACCTTCTTCTGCTAATCTAGTTAAATCTCTACCAAAATTATCTAACACTGGTGTTTTAGATTTTTTTGGTGTAGTTTTTCCTCCTTTTTGTTGCTCAAACGGATTGGATTTAGGAGCTTCAAAATCTCCGTCTGAGGTGTTTTCTGCTCTAGGTATGTCTAATGCATCGTCTTCCATATATAATTGTTTAAATACAATTTTTACATCTGCATAAGTAATTGCAAAATTTTGTAACACTTTTGTGGTAGGATCATTTTCATTTCTTAAAATGCAAAGTAATAAATGTGCCGTGTTCACCGATTCGCTATGATATAATTTTGCCTCTAAAAAAGTAGTTTTAAGTGCTTTTTCAGCTTGCTTTGATAAGTGAATACTTTTAGATTCGTTAACGCTAAAAGTTTCATTTATTGGATTTAGTGTTTCAATTTTTTTACGTAAATGATCTAAATTAATATCTAAATATTTTAATATTGCTATTGCTTTTCCTTCTCCTTTTCTTAAAAGACCTAAAATTAAATGTTCTGTACCAATAAAATTATGTCCTAACCGAAGTGCTTCTTCTTTGCTATATGCAATTACATCTTTAACTTTTGGTGAAAAATTATTGTCCATAGTGTTCTGTTTATATTGTAAAATTAGTTGATTTTTTTCTTATTTTATTACAAAAAATGCACCACTTTTTTTTAACAATTAAATGTCTGTCAAAAAAACAGTTGTTAGTCTCTGATAACCAGAGGTGTAAGGTGATTATTTTTAATTGAATATTGTTAATAAAAAATATAAATTCTCTTTACAATATAAGTTGTAAAAAAGCTAAAAATTGTATATTGCTTTGTTAAAAAATCAAGAATAAATTAAATAAAAAATAATGTCAGACGGAGAAAAATTAATACCGATAAACATTGAAGATGAAATGAAATCTGCTTACATTGATTATTCAATGTCAGTAATAGTTTCTAGAGCATTACCCGATGTACGAGATGGTTTAAAACCAGTGCACCGAAGGGTTTTGTTTGGAATGCATGAATTAGGAATTAAAGCTACAGGATCTTATAAAAAATCAGCCAGAATAGTTGGGGAGGTACTTGGTAAGTATCACCCACATGGAGATACTTCTGTGTACGATGCAATGGTTAGAATGGCTCAAGATTGGAGCGTTCGTTATAAAATGGTTGATGGACAAGGTAACTTTGGGTCTGTAGATGGTGATAGCCCAGCTGCAATGCGTTATACGGAAGTTAGAATGCAGAAAATATCAGAAGACATGTTATCTGATATTGAAAAAGATACGGTTGATCATACCTTAAATTTTGATGATACCTTAAAAGAACCTACGGTTTTACCAACTCGTATTCCTAATTTGTTGGTTAATGGTGCTTCAGGTATTGCTGTTGGTATGGCTACCAATATGGCTCCACATAATTTAACAGAAGTTATAAATGGAACCTTAGCTTATATAGATAACCGAGAAATTGAAATTTCAGAGTTAATGCAGTTTATAAAAGCTCCAGATTTTCCTACTGGAGGAACAATTTACGGTTATGATGGTGTAAAAGATGCCTTTGAAACTGGTAGAGGTAGAATTGTTTTAAGAGCAAAATCATCTATTGAAGAAGTGCACGGACGTGAATGTATTATAGTAACTGAAATTCCTTATCAAGTTAATAAAGCAGAAATGATTAAAAAAACTGCGGAATTAGTAAATGATAAAAAAATTGATGGAATTGCTAACATTCGTGATGAATCCGATAGAAAAGGAATGCGAATTGTTTATGTTTTAAAACGAGATGCTATTCCAAACATTGTTTTAAATAAATTATATAAATACACCGCATTACAAACGTCATTTAGTGTAAATAATATTGCATTAGTGCATGGTCGTCCAGAACAATTAAATTTAAAACAACTTATCCATTATTTTGTTGAACACAGACATGATGTAGTAGTTAGAAGAACCAAATTTGAGCTTAAAAAAGCAGAAGCGAGAGCACATATTCTTGAAGGGTTAATTATTGCGAGTGATAATATTGATGAAGTAATTAAAATTATTAGAGGATCTTCAAATGCAGATCAGGCTAAAGCAAGTTTAATTGAACGATTTAAACTAACTGAAATTCAGTCCAAAGCAATTGTTGAAATGCGATTGAGACAATTAACAGGTTTAGAACAAGATAAATTACATGCTGAATTTGAAGAGTTAGTTAAAACCATTGCAGATTTAAAAGATATTTTAGATAACGAACCAAGAAGATACGAGATTATAAAAGAAGAATTAACAGCGGTTAGAGATAAATATGGTGATGATAGAAAATCTGAGATTGAATATGCAGGAGGAAGTTTTTCTATTGAAGATATGATTCCTAATACCAAAGTTGTGGTAACTATATCACATGCAGGTTATGTTAAACGTACTAATTTAGATGAATATAAAGTTCAAAATAGAGGTGGTAAAGGACATAAAGGTGTGGCGACTAGAAATGAAGATTTCTTAGAAAAATTATTTATTGGTACCAATCATCAATATATGTTATTCTTTACACAAAAGGGTAAAGTATTTTGGATGCGTGTTTATGAAATTCCTGAAGGAGGAAAAGGTTCAAAAGGTAGAGCAATTCAAAATTTAATAAATATTGAGCAAGATGATTCTGTAAAAGCATTTTTGGTTACAGAAGATTTAAAAGATGAATCTTATGTAAATAGCCATTATGTTATTATGGCTACTAAAAATGGTCAAGTTAAAAAAACACCTTTAGAACAATATTCTCGTCCAAGAACAAATGGTATAAATGCCATAACTATTAAAGAAGGAGATGAATTGTTAGAAGCAAAATTAACAACAGGAGATAGCCAAGTAATGTTAGCTTTAAAATCTGGAAAATCCATTCGATTTGAGGAAAGTAAAACCAGACCAATGGGTAGAAATGCTTCTGGTGTTAGAGGAATTAGATTAGCAAATGACAAAGATGAAGTTGTTGGTATGATTGCTGTTAATGACTTAGAAGATAACATTTTAGTAGTTTCTGAAAATGGTTATGGAAAACGATCAAGTTTAGAAGATTATAGAATTACTAATAGAGGTGGAAAAGGTGTAAAAACCATTAATATTACAGAAAAAACTGGTGATTTAGTTGCTGTTAAAAATGTTACAGATGAAGATGATTTAATGATTATTAATAAATCTGGTATTACTATTAGATTAGCCATTTGTAATTTAAGGGTAATGGGTAGAGCAACTCAAGGAGTTAAACTAATAAATTTAAATAAAAAAGATTCTATAGCTGCTGTAGCAAAAGTTATGCACGAGGAGGAAGAAGAATCTATTGAAGAAAATAATGGCACGGAAATTGAAAAAGATAATGAAGAAAATACAAACCAAGAATAAATTAAAAAAAATGAGAAAACAACTATTAATTCTGTCAGTTTTACTAGTGAGTATGACAGTGTTCGGACAAAAAAATGAACTTAAAACTGCTGAAAAAGCTATTAGAGCAAATAATTTTTCAGCTGCAATGGATGCTATAAACCAAGCAGAAGGTATGATTGCGAATGCCGATCAAAAAACAAAAGCTAAATTTTATTATTTAAGAGGAAAAGCTTTATACCAAAACGGTGCAAATTCAGCTGATTTACAAAAAGTAGGAGCAGCTTTTAATGAGCTTATTGATTATGAAAAACAAACTAATAAAGCTAAATACACTAATGAAGTAGCTGGTATTATAAATGACTTAATTAATAAATTAGCAAGCACAGCATCTGCAGATTATAGTACCGCTTTAGGCACTAAAACTTCTGAAGACTATGATAAAGCAGCTAAAGAGTTTAATGCTGTTTATGCATTAAGCCCTAGAGATACTTCTTATTTAGATAATGCAGCTCTAGTTTACTTTTTTGCAAAAGATTACGATAATTCTATAAAATCTTACGAAAAATTATTAGAACTAAATTATACTGGTATTTCTACTGTTTACACAGCTACTAATAAAGCAAGTGGTAAAGTTGAAACTTACAATGATAAAAAAGCAAGAGATTTACAAGTAAAATTAGGTCTTGCTGAAAACCCTAAAACTGTTCAAAAAGAATCACGAAGAGAAAGTATATTTAAATATTTAGCTCAAAACTATGCTGCTAAAAAAATGAATGATAAAGCATTAGAAATTTTAACTAATGGTAGAAAAGAATTTCCAAAAAGCTATTCGTTATTAATTGATGAAGCAAATGTTTATTATTCAAAAGGTAATGATGCTAAATTTAAAGAAAAATTAGAAGAAGCTATTGAGATCAACCCAACGGAACCTACTTTATATTATAATGTTGGCGTTATGAATATGAACCAAGGAAAAACAGAGGAAGCAATTGCAAATTTCAAAAAAGCAATTGAATTAAAACCTGATTATGCAGATGCATATAATAATGTTGGAGCCGCAATTATTGATGAAACTAAACCAATAATTGATGAAATGAATAAGAGCTTATCTGATTTTGATAAATATGATAAATTGCAAGCACAACAAATGGAAATTTATAAAAAAGCACTTCCTTATTATGAAAAAGCTTATGAATTAAATAAATCTAGTTTAAGTACTGTTCAAACTTTAAAGGGCTTATATGAAAATTTAGAAATGACTGAAAAAACTAAAGAAATGCAAGCGGTTTACGATAAGTTAAAACAATAATAATAATATTTTAATCAAAAAAAAGGCTCCAAATTTGGAGCCTTTTTTTTATATTATCTTTTTAATTACCCTAAGTTTATGGGTATGTTTCTGTTCATCCATATTAAAAATTCCACTATGGTCAATTCTATCTATTCTAACTTTGCCGTGCGCATGAATAATATAATTATCTTTCATAATAATACCAACGTGCGTAATAATACCTTCCTGATTGTCAAAAAAGGCTAAATCTCCTGGTTCACTTTCTTCAATAAAACTTAAAACTTCACCTTGGCTAGCTTGTTCTGCTGCATCACGCATTAATTTATATCCACAAAGTTTATAAACCATTTGTGTAAACCCAGAGCAATCTATGCCAAATGGCGTTTTTCCGCCCCATAAATAAGGTGTATTTAAATATTTATAGGCAGTTTCAACTAATAGTTTTTTAGGTTTTTGTTCAGAAATAATTTCACCTTCATATAAAAAATTGGAATTATTAATTTTTAATTGTTGATTTTTATAAAAAGGTAAGTTAGAACCTAGAACTATGGTTAAATAATTATTGGTACTATTAGTTGCAAAATCAATTAATTCACCTGCTAAACTGGGTTTTGTTTCCTTTATTTTTTTATATATTTCTTCTGTAATTTCTTCGTATTGTTTATTATCAATCCAGCCTTCATAATTATCAAAAGCTAATCGAATTTTACTCCAATTTTTTCGTATTTCTAAAACTTTAAAATGTTCGCCAAATAATAACTGAGTAACCATTTCACTACAGTCATTCGGTTCAATTCTAACAGGAACAATACTTAAATTACAGATTCCGTAATGCATAAATTATAAACGTTCAATTACCATTGCACCTGCGCCACCTCCACCATTGCAAATAGCTGCAGCACCATATTTTGCATTGTTTTGTTTTAAGATAGAGGATAAAGTTATTACAATTCTAGCGCCAGACATTCCTAAAGGATGACCAAGTGAAACAGCGCCACCATTTACATTAACTTTATCAGGATTAATTTTTAATATTTTAGTATTTACAAGTCCAACAACTGCAAAAGCTTCATTAAATTCAAAATAATCTACATCATCAATAGATATATTTGCTTTAGCTAAAGCTTTAGGAAGTGCTTTTGAAGGAGCTGTAGTAAACCATTCTGGTTCATGAGCGGCATCTGCATAACCAATAATTTTAGCTATCGGTTTTAAATTCATTTCCTCAGCTTTTTCTTTACTCATTAATACTAATGCAGCCGCACCATCATTTAAAGTAGAAGCATTGGCAGCGGTAACTGAGCCTTCTTTGTTAAATACAGGTCGTAAATTTGGGATTTTATCAAAATTCACATTTTTAAATTCTTCGTCTTCTGAAAAAATTATTGGATCTCCTTTTCTTTGAGGAATTTCAACAGGTACAATTTCATCATTAAACTTTCCTTTTTGCCATGCATCAGCAGATTTTTTATACGATGCTATAGAAAAATTATCTTGGTCTTCTCTAGTAAAATTATATTCAGTAGCGCATAAATCACCACAAGTTCCCATATGTTTTTGGTCGTAAACATTAACAAGTCCATCCACTAACATACCATCAACAGCCTTTATATCTCCCAATTTTACACCTTTTCTACCATGTAAATAATGTGGAATACTACTCATATTTTCCATTCCACCAGCAACTACTATTTCGGCATCCCCTGTTTTTATTGCTTGTGTAGCAACCATAATAGCTTTCATGCCAGAAGCACAAACTTTATTAATTTGAGTGCAAGGAACGGTATTTGGTATTCCAGCAAAAAGAGCCGCTTGCCTAGCAGGAGCTTGACCTAATCCGGCAGAAACCACATTTCCCATAAATACTTCATCTACTACATTAGGGTTTAAATTTATTTTATTTAAAGCACCTTTAATTGCAATTGCTCCTAATTTTGGAGCAGGAATGCTAGCTAAACTACCTAGAAAACTTCCAATTGGTGTTCTGGCAACAGATACTATTACAACTTCTTTCATTTTAGTTTTAGATTAAATTTTCTAATTGCGAATTTAATCAAAATTGAGCAATCTTTTAAATTTTTGAAAGCTCTATTCTTATGTGTAATAAAGATTACAGAAAAAATTCTAATATTTCTTAATTTGGAGGGATACTTAAATAAAAAAAATATGCCTTTAAATAATTCTTATAAAAATCATTACGTAGCCATTATTGGAGGATCTATTTCAGGTTCTGAAGCTTCAAATATTTTGGCTAAAAATGGTATTAAAATAGTGGTTTTTGATATGAATAAGTTACCGTATGGAAAAATTGAAGATGGGTTACCTAATTGGCATATTAATTTAAGAAATAGGCAAATTAAAGAAATTGATAAAAAATTAGATCAAGAAAATGTTCGTTTTATTCCAAGTACTAAAATAGGTAGTAATATTAAATTTTTAGATTTAATAAATAATTGGGGTTTTTCGGCTGTTATTTTGGCAAATGGAGCTTGGAAAGATAGAAAATTTCCAGTGGAGGGAATTGAAAAATTTAAGGATAAAGAACTTATTTACCAAAATGCTTTTATTAATTGGTTTAATCATAAACACGAATGTAAATTTAACGGAAAAAACTATTTTATTAAAAACAATGCTGTTGTAGTTGGTGGTGGATTAGCATCTTTAGATGTTATAAAAATTGTGATGATTGAATTGGTAAAAAAACAATTATTTCTAAAAAAAGGAATTGAAATAGATTTGTTTACTTTAGAAAAAGAAGGAGTTCATAAAATTTTAGATAGATTTAAATTTACTTTAGAAGATTTAGACATAAAAAAAGCTAGGTTAGTTTATAGAAGAACGGCTAAAGAAATGCCTTTAAAAGCGCCTAAAGATGATTCTGAAGAAAGTATATTAAAAGCTCAAGAAGTTTCTCGAAAATTATTAGTAAAGTATCAAGAAAAATATTTATTTGATTTTATTCCGCAAAGTGTTCCTCTTAGTTTTACAGAGAATAAAGGAAAACTTACGGGAATAATTTTTCAAAAAGTAACTGCTTTAAATGGAAAAATTACGTCTATTAAAAACAGCACTTTTGAGCTTAAAACTGAAATGTTAATATCTTCAATTGGTAGTGTTCCAGAAAAAATGGAAGGATTGCCATATAAAAATGGTACATTAAAAATGAGGAATAATACAGATTATCACGTAGATGGTTTTGAAAATGTTTTTGCAATAGGAAATGCAGTTACAGGCAAAGGAAATATTCAAGAATCTAAAAGGCATGGAAAGGAAATGACATCCTTAATTTTAAATAAGAATTTAACCAAAGATGCTTTAGAAAAATGGGTAGTATATCATAATAGTGAAATTAAAAGTAAGGTAAAAAAACATCTAAACGGCATGTTAAAAGAAATTTCAAGTAAAGAAATTCAACCTGAAAACATTATTGAAGGAATTTTAAATAAAACAGCCGAAATTCAAAAGAAACTGGGTTATGCTACCTATAAAGATTGGACCATAAAAAATATTCCAAATAGGCTAGAAGATGAACTTCCAAAAAATAAAACTAACATAAAATGTTTATAATATAATTATTAGTATTTTTGAAACGATAAAAAATACTTCGTGAAAAAACTTATAAACAAATTTTTGGTCAATCATTCCTTAATTTATAAACTCTTTTTATACATTCTAACTGTGTTTTTAGTGGTTTACCTGTTTCCTAAAGGTGGGCAATTTAAATATGAATTTCAAAAAGGAAAACCTTGGCAATATGAAAACTATTATGCGCCTTTTAATTTTTCTATTCAAAAATCTAAAGATGAAATAGAAAAAGACCAACAACAAGTTAAAACTACATCAAAACAATTTTACAATTATAAAGTACAAACTATTGATGAAGTTAGAAGTAATGTAAATCAAAAAGTTGGTGAATTATTACTGAATTCTAATTTGTTTGAAAGTCAAAAGAAAAAGCTTATTAAAAACGTTAATGAAATTTTAAGTTCTATATATGAATATGGCTATATAAATGAAGCAGATAGATTACAATTAAACAGGCAGGTAGTAACCATAAAAAAAGGCAATAAAATACAAGATATTGAAACCAATAAACTATATTATCTATCTAAAATAAATGATTTAATTAGCGTTAAAATAGGAGTAGACCCTTTAACTCAAACCGAAAGTACCGTACAAACCATATTATTTGATGAGTTAAAACCAAACGTTTATTATAATAAAGAACTTACCAGCAAAAATTTAGAGGAAAACCTAAGTAAAGTTTCTTACACAAAAGGATTGGTCGCTGTAAATCAGAGAATTATATTAAAAGGAGATATTGTTGAAGGACAGAAATTAGCCATATTAAACTCTCTAAAACAAGAGTTTGAATCACAAGTTTGGAGTAAGTCTAACTATAATTGGATAGTTTTTGGATATACTATTTTAGTGGCATTAGCCTTTTTAATGTTAATGCTTTTTATAAGAAAATATCGTTTAGAAATTTTTGAGAACAATACAAAAGTTACTTTTATATTTTTTAATATTATTTTAATTGTTTTGCTTATTACGTTAGTTGTAAAGTACGATGCAAAATATGTATATATTGTTCCAATTGTAATTCTTCCATTAGTATTAAAAGCTTTTTTTGACGCAAGGTTAGGGTTATTTTCTTATGTATTAACTGTTCTTTTATTAGGTTTTATTGTGCCTAACAGTTTTGAATTTATTTTTCTTCAAATAATAGCTGGTATTGTAACTATTTTAACCATTTCAGAACTTTATAAACGTGCAAATTTATTTATATCTGTAATTCAGATAACCACTGTTTACTACGTTGCCTATATGGCCTTTTCTATTATCCAAGAAGGAAATGCCAAAGCATTAATTTGGGATAAGTTTATTTACTTTGCTTTAAATGGAGGAGCTACCTTATTTGTATTACCGTTAATTTATATTTTTGAAAAAATTTTCGGCTTAGTTTCTGATGAATCTTTAAAAGAATTATCTAACACCAATAACAAACTTTTGCGTGAATTGGCTGAAAAAGCACCAGGCACATTCCAACATTCTTTACAGGTTGCGAATTTAGCAGAAGCCTCTGCAAACGAAGTCCAAGCAAATTCTATGTTAGTTAGAACCGGAGCTTTATATCATGACATCGGTAAAATGCTTAATCCAATGTATTTTACAGAAAACCAATCTACCAATGTAAATCCACATGATGAATTAACGCCAAAAGATAGTGCTCAAATTATTAGAAATCATGTAATAAAAGGAGTAGAATTGGCTAAAAAAAATCATTTACCAGATAGAATTATTGATTTTATTAGAACTCACCATGGTACTACGTTAGTATATTATTTTTATAAGATGGAAGAAAAGTTAACTGGAGGAGAAGTAGATGCATCTTATTTTCAATATCCTGGTCCAATTCCTTTTTCTAAAGAAACTGCTATATTAATGATTTGTGATTCTGTTGAAGCCGCCTCAAGAAGTTTAAAAGAACCAACGGCTCAAGTACTGGATGATTTGGTGGAAAAGATTGTAACTAAGCAACTTGAAGGCGGACAATTTATGAATGCTGATATTACTTTTAAGGAATTACTAACTATAAAAAAAGTATTAAAAAAGAAATTAAAAAATATTTATCATTTAAGAATTGAATACCCAGAATAATAATTCGAAATATTCTACAAAAAAAATTAAAAAATCTTGTTTAAGTGTAATTGTAGTGCTACATTTGCACTCGCAAAAATAGGTTCATGAGCATATTTTAGGAGAGGTGCCAGAGTGGTAATGGAGCAGATTGCTAATCTGTCAACGGGTAACTGTTGCCAGGGTTCGAATCCCTGTCTCTCCGCAAATTATTAGATAACTTATCGGGGTGTAGCGTAGCCCGGTTATCGCGCCACGTTTGGGACGTGGAGGCCGCAGGTTCGAATCCTGCCACCCCGACAAAGGATAAACGATATATTGAGTTAATCCTATTTTATTTATTAATGGTCGCATAGCTCAGCTGGATAGAGCACCTGCCTTCTAAGCAGGCGGTCGAAGGTTCGAATCCTTCTGCGATCACAAAAAAAGGACAAACTTTACTTTAAGGTTGTCCTTTTTTTATTTAGAGACCTT
>Ga0209013_10000214_pt1 | contig 49439 bp, 45 predicted proteins | sample Cruoilmetagenom2_FD_187291 | JGI IMG/M metagenome (GOLD analysis project Ga0209013, IMG submission 187291) | Oil polluted marine microbial communities from Coal Oil Point, Santa Barbara, California, USA - Sample 2 (SPAdes) (version 2) | ecosystem: Environmental > Aquatic > Marine > Oil seeps ...
ATCCTTGCCTTCCTTGACCTTGCAGAAAAATCGCTCGTTTCCGCATCGAGAACGGCGCTGTCCCCACCGGGGTTTCCGGATGGGAACGGGCTAGGTCGCTTCCCGTCCCAGCGACACGAAGTGGTTTGCGGTCAGCAGCAGAAGCACCCGGCTCCCAACAGCGATGAGCCCGTCGCCGCGCAGCTTGCGCAGCGCGGCCAGGGTCGCCGCCCCTTCGTAGCTGGCCGCAACCCCGTTCCGGCCGAGGACGCGAAAAGCATCGAGGATCGCCGCCTCAGATACCGCCACCGCGGCGCCGCCCGACTCGCGGATGGTCGCGAGGATCCCGTGACCCATGATGGCCCCGGGCACGTCGAGCCCGTCGGCGACGGTGCCCTTCGACTCCACCGGCTCCACATGGTCGAGACCGCGATCGAACGCCGCGACTACCGGCGCGCAGTTCTCGGACTGCACCGCCACCATGCGCGGAAGGCGATGCTCGGTGGGATCCAGCCGGCCGAGGGCAACGAGCTCCTGGAAGGCCTTCCAGATACCCACCAGACCGGTGCCGCCACCGGTCGGATAGATGATCCAATCGGGCAGCTCGTCCGGTCCGAAGGCCTCGACGATCTCGAAGCCCATGGTCTTTTTCCCCTCCAGGCGCCCCGGCTCGAAGAAGGTCGACATGTCGACGAGTTGGCCGCTCGCCAGCTCGTCCGCATGGGTTTCCCTCATCACCTTTCCAGCGGCCGCGATATTGGCGCCGGCAAAACGCACCTCGGCGCCAAAGAGTTCCGCCTCACGATGGTAGAGACCGCCCCTGTAGTCCTCCGGCATGTAGACCAGGCACCCTGGAAGACCGAGGCGGGTTGAGAACAGGGCCGCCGCCACCCCGGCGTTGCCCTGCGTGGGAAGGCAGAAGCGCTCTGCGCCGCACGCGACGCCGAGCGCGATGCCGACCGCCAGCCCGCGGTCCTTGAAGCTCCCGGTAGGATTGGCGCCCTCGTTCTTGAGGTGCACCTCCGCCCCGATCGCCTCGCTCAGAGGTTCGTGCGTCACAACCGGCGTTCCACCGACATCGGCGGCGTACCGCGGCGGCAGCCCGATGACCGGCAGGAGGGCGCCGAAGCGCCAGATCCCAGGGCCCTTCCCCCAGCCCGCGTCCCCCAACCGCTCGCGGATCGCGTCCAGCTCGTACACGACCACCAGGGGTTTGCCCGGAGGCGGGCAGCAGCCACACAGACCGAGCGGCCGGCTGAACGCCTCGGCATCGATCTCGGCGCCGGTGACCGAGCAGACGACCTTGGCGATGTCCGGGTTGAGACGGATGCATCCTTCGGATTCGATCATCGGGAAAACCTCTGCGCCAAATTCTACCGCGTCCAATCGTCGCGATGAACCACCAAGGCACCGAGGACACCAGGCAAACACCGAGAAAAACCCTTGGTGGTCTTGGTGTCTTGGTGGTGAGATGGGCGGGAGGGCCTCAATCCAGCTCCAACAGCTCGAACGGGTTGGTGGCCGGCGAGTAGGTGGCGTCGAATCGTTCACGGTAGGGCTCGAGCCCGACCGCGAACTCCTCCGGCAGACCATCCTCCCAGGGGACTCTCGCAGGGTCGGCCTCGAGCGCCTGGAGCTCCGCGGCCACCAGCTCTCGCAGCCCACTGGAACTGTTTCCGGCAGCGAGATCTTCATCGAGATTCCGCAGCATGGCCGCGACATCCGCGCGCAGACGCCGGGCAATGCGTTCGGGCTCCATGCCGCCTCCAATATAGATCTGGAGCGAGCCGTCTGATGCGGAGCGTTGAGCCATGAACTCGTGCAGCGTCGACGCATCGGCGGGATTCCCGAGCCACGCGTCATATGTGAGCCAGTAGATCCACACATACTCGCCAAGACCCATCCCGGCCGAAAGCAGGGCCTCGTTACGGGCGCGGGCGAGATCGAGCGAGCGCGGGCCTATCACAGCGCCCGCCCTGGCGATCTGCAGCCCGCCGGCCACGCGGCCATCACCCTCGCCCGGCGCGAACGCTGAGATGGCCCCTGTCAGCCCCTCCCGGTGAGCCGCCATCCCTTCCCGCACCTCGAGGAACACCTCGATGCGATCGGCCGGGATCCGGCCATCGGTGGGTGGCCGAAAATCGCGAACCGCGCCGAATCTCTCCTCGAGCAGAGCCTCGGATTGGAGCGCCGAATCCGCGGCTTCCGCGGCCAGCCGCGCCCACCGATATCCCATCCACCCGAGACCGACCATGACGACGATCGCCAGTAGACACCCGATTCCGCACCCGGTCAGAACCTTTGACCTGGTCTTCGACACACCGGCCTCGTCAGGCAGCCGAGCGGAACTCGGGTTCGGCAAGAATGGTGAAGATCACCGCCACGACGCCGACCGGAAAAAACCCAAAGACCGCCGCGATCGATCCGGCCAGCGCGAGTCCCCAGCGACGCCGTTTGAAGGCGGCAATGCCGCCGGCTACAGCCACGACCCCTGACAGAAAAGCCAGCATGGCCAGCGGCAGGAATAGGGCCAGCGGGATGGCCGCGAGGGGCCGAATCTCAGGGTCGGGGAGGGTCCCCAAAACCCCACTCCCGACCAACGCAAGCACCAGCAGCGGAATGCCGCCGATGAGACCGCTGATACCGGCGACGATATCGCAGACGCCGGCGACCGTCGCTTTCGATGTCTCAGCCATGACTCCCTCCCTTGCACATCCTCTGCCATCACAGTACGGCGATTGTGACCGAATTGTTCCCGGATATCCAACGTTCGATGTTTGACGTTTGATAGTTCAGCGTTTCTCCCGGTCCCGAAACACCTGTCCGCGACTCACGTATGGTGGGTGACCATGGCTACGACCGAAACATCGACCGCGTTCCGCATGTGGGAGACTGTGCGGCTCGCCCTGACCGGCAAGGAGCTCGACTTCACCACCGGTCCGATCGGCCGCGCCATCGTGCTGCTGGCGATCCCGATGGTGCTTGAGATGGTGATGGAGTCGGTCTTCGCCCTCACCGACGCCTTCTTTGTCTCCCGCCTCGGAACCGATGCGGTGGCGACGGTGGGGCTGACCGAGGCGATGATCACGATCCTCTTTGCAGTCGCGATCGGCACCGGGATGGCGACGACGGCGATGGTGGCGCGGCGCGTCGGCGAACGCGACCTTGCGGGCGCGCAAGTGGCGGCCGCCCAATCGATCCTGCTCGGGCTGGCGCTGACTGTCGTCGTGGCGCTGCCGGGCGCGGCGTTTGCTGAGAACCTGCTCCGACTGATGGGGGGTACGCCCGAGCTCGTGGCCGCGGGCCACGGCTACACGCGGGTCCTCTTCGGCGGTTCCGCCACCATCATGCTGCTCTTCCTCCTGAACGCAGTTTTTCGGGGCGCCGGCGATGCCGCGATCGCTATGCGCGTGCTGTGGATCGCAAACCTGTGCAACATCATCCTCGACCCGTGCCTGATCTTCGGTCTCGGGCCCTTTCCGGAGCTCGGGGTGACCGGGGCAGCGGTCGCCACAACGATCGGGCGCGGCGTCGGCGTCACGATCCAGCTCTGGGTCCTCTTTCGAGGTGGCAGTCGAATCCGCATTCGCATTTCCAATCTCGTGCCGCGGCCGCGCATCATTCTCCGCCTCTTCCGCCTCTCGGTGGGCGGCATCCTCCAGTTTCTGATCGGCACCTCGAGTTGGGTCTTTCTGGTGTGGATCATCGGCGGCTTCGGCCCCGCGGCGGTCGCCGGCTACACCCTCGCCATCAGGCTCGTCGTTTTCGCAATCCTGCCGTCGTGGGGTATGGCCAACGCCGCCGCCACCCTCGTCGGCCAGAATCTGGGGGCCGGACAACCCGATCGCGCGGAGATCTCCGTATGGCGGGCCGGTATGTATAACAGTCTCTTCCTGCTCGGTGTGGCGGTGGTGTTCATCATCCTCGCCGGGCCCCTGATTCGGGTCTTTTCGAACCAGCCCGACGTTGTACGAAACGGCGTGTCGTGCCTGCGATGGGTCTCCTTCGGCTACCCCTTCTACGCCTGGGGCATGGTCATGGTGCAGGCCTTCAACGGCGCCGGCGACACCTACACTCCCTCGGTCATCAACTTCTTCTGTTACTGGCTCTTCCAGCTCCCCCTCGCTTATTTCCTGGCGTATGGGACGGGTCTCGGACCGACCGGCGTTTTCATCGCCATCACGGTTGCCGAGTCCCTGATAGCGGTCGTCGGCATCCTCGTCTTCCGCCGTGGCCGGTGGAAACAATCGATGGTATGAGGTCGATTTTCAACCGATGAGGGGAATCATTAAAATTCCAAGTTAATATCGAGGCGTTCAGCGCACCGACTTGGGGGTTTTATGCGCACGATTGCGGTATCCACCATCGCTCTCATCCTCGCAACCGGTCTTGCCGGCGCCCAGGCGCCGGTTGCAGCCGATCCGCCGGCACCGGTCACAGCCCGCGACCCCGGTGTCGATCGTGCGCTCGGTGAAGACCCGGTGATTCGCACCTTTGTTCTCCGGCACGCTGAACCCAATGACGTGGAACGGCTGCTGCGCACTCTCCTGGACGTGCGCAACCTCGCCGCACAGGCTCAGCTCAACGCGGTGGTCATCCGAGACGCCGGGTGGAAAATGCCGGCGATCGAACGCCTGATCGAGATCGTTGACCAGCCGCGAGGAGAGGTCGACGTGGAGGTGGAGCTGCTCCGCCTCCGCAGAAAGAGTGACAACACCGAGGCGAATCTGCGGATGAGCGCTGGGGAGTTTTTCGCCCTCAGAAACTCCGATGGCGCGAAATCGATCGCGAACTCGACCGTCAGCGTGATGGAGGCAGGCAGCGGGCGGCTCCACCTGGAGTCCGGAAAGCCGCGCTCGCCGTTGACCCGATTCGACCTGACCCTGCGAGTCCGCCAACACCCCGCGACAGACGAGGTCACCCTCGATGTGACTGCCGAGCTCCTCCACCTCGACCCCCCGAACCTGGACGGTGACCGGGTGCCTGTCGCGTGGAACCAGACCGAGAGCGCCCTTCGCCTCGCCGTCGGCGAAACCGCCGTCCTGAGATTTCCCGACACCGATCCGGATTTCGAGATCGCGATCGCCTTGACGCCGGCGGTGGTCCAGGCATCCGGACTCGACGCTGGATCGCTGGAGGCATTCTCAGTCGGCGCCGAAACGCACATCAGCTCTCCGACCCACTCGGATCTAACACCCTGAGTTTTTCTTTTTTACTCCTTGACATATCCCATTCAAGAACCTATGTTTCTACGCTGACCGACTGGTCGGTCAGATGAGGAACTAGACGTGATTTCCACAAGATCCTGCGGCGGAGACAAGCACGAGCTCATCGTCGAAGCGTCGGCGGTCGTCTTCGCTGAGCGAGGCTTTGCTAGCACCAGGGTTGCCGACATCGCCGAACGCGCCGGGATCGGCAAGGGCACCGTGTATGAGTATTTTTCGAGCAAAGAGGAGCTCCTCTTCGCGGTCTTCGAATGGATAAACGACCGCACTGCCAAACGCGTACGGGAGGCACTGGCCGAAGGGGGCAGCAGTCACGATCGCCTGGTGCGCCTGCTCCGGCTCGGCGCCGAAGTCGTTCAGGATCAGGTAGAGATGCGGGCGGTGACGCTCGACTTCTGGGCGGTATCGCGGGGCAGCGGCCTCGAGGACCGCTTCAACAAGGCCTGCCTCGCCTCCTACCGTACGTTCCGTGAGATCATCGCCGGCATCGTACGTGAGGGGCAGGCCGGCGGAGAGTTTCTGGAGGACATCGATGCCGAGGCCATCGCCACCATGATCGTCAGCGCAATGGACGGCTTAGGGGTGCAGATCTTCTTCGACCGCTCGTTGGACCCGTATCAAACCGTCGATGGCCTGGCTGGCGTTCTGCTCCGGGGTCTCGAAGGAGAAACAACATGAGTGTCTCGTTTTTGAATGCACCCTCCACCGCAGAGGGCGCATCGAGGAGAGTGGCGATGTCTCGATCCGCGCGCTATTCGCTGTTCGCACTACTGGCCTTGGTACTGGTCTGGATCGGCTCTTCGTCCGCCGGCACGGGCGAACCAACATCGACGCTCAAGGAGCTCGTGCTGCAGGCCATCCGAACCCACGAGGCGGTGCAGCTGGCAGACAGTCAAATCCGTCGCGCCCAGGCCGATATCAAGCTGGTGGGCTCGGCCCTTCTGCCGAAGCTCGACCTCAACGGCTCCTACACGTTTTACAACAACGATCTGTCGTTCGAGCTGTCGCCCGGCGAAAAGTTCGTGGTCCGTCCGGCACAGGACTGGACGGCGAGTGTCGATCTTCGCCAGACCCTCTTCTATGGTCTTCGGGACTGGCGCGCCCGCGACATCGCCAGACTCAACCGCGACATCGCCGACCTCGACCGCTCGACCACCATCAACGACCTCACCCTCCAGGTGGCTGGCGCGTTCTACGACGCGGTCGCGCTGGCCGAGTGGGTCGAAGTGCGCAGAATCGTGCTCGAGGAGAATCAGAAACAGCTCCAGGTCGCCGAGCGCCGATTCGAGGTCGGCGAGATCACGATCGCCGATGTCGCCCGCTGGCGGGCCCAGGTGGCCGCGGCCAAGCAGGCGTTGGTGGTCGCCACGGGAGATGCCGCGCTTGCCCGCAACCGGCTCGAACGGCTGGTCGGTGTGGCCGATCTCGGTGAGCTCGTATCGCCGGGGCCGATTCCGATCCCACCGGGCGCCGAGGACGAGTTGACGACAAGCGCGTTCGAGCAACGTCTCGAGATGCAGACCCTGATCCACCAGCTCGAGGCAGCCGGTCTGTTCGTCCGTTTGCGACGGGGTGGCTGGTATCCCGAGGTTGATTTCGCGGCCCAGTACTTCCAGCAGAAGGCGGGCTTCCCCGCCAGTGATTGGCTGTCGCTGACCCTTTCGCTGAGGGTGCCGATCTACGACGGCGGCCTCACCAAGGCTCGGGTTGCCAAGGCCAAGGAGGATCTGCGCGAGGTCGAGCTGCTCGAGCAGACCCTCCAGCGCACGATCACCGATCAGGTGGATTCCGCCTATCTCGGCTACCGGGCGGCCGACGCTGTCTTCGACGCCGCCAGTGAACGTACCCAGGCGGCGCGCTTGGCCTACCGTCAGGTCGAGCGGGCCTACCGCGTCGGCGAAGCCTCGACCACCGACCTCCTAAACGCCACAACCGAGGCGACCGACGCCGAGACCTCGCAGATCGTCGCCCGCGCCCAGCGCGAGTTCCAGGCGATCTCCCTCCGCTACGCTGTTGGATTGCCGCCGCTCCCCGATCTCGATTCCCGCCGGATGAGCCAGGCGGATCCACAGGAGAACTGAAATGACCAGTCATCGACGCACCACCCCGATTGCCCTCTTCGTGACGCTTCTCGCTGCCGTGCTCGCCGGCTGCCACGGCGCCGGTGACGATGACAACGCCGCCGCCGATACGCTCGAGCGGGCGCTGGCGCCGCGAGAGGTGCGGCTCATCATCACCGAGGTGCGTGAGGAGCGCCCATCGGTGCAGCTCGTGGGTGAGATCCGCGCCTTCGACACGGTCGAGGTGTCGTCCGAGGTTGCGGGCAAGGTCGATCGAGTGCTGGTGGAGGTTGGCGACCGGGTCGCGAGAGGCGCCCCACTCGCGTGGGTCGATCGAGAGACCTTCCACATCTACCAGCAGCAGGCCGAGGCCAACCTCGCAGCGGCCAACGCCGATCTGGAGCTGGCCGCCAAGGAGCTCGAGCGCAAGCGCGATCTGCGTTCGGACGAAACCATCCCGCAATCGGCATTCGACCAGGCACAGGCCGCTTATGATCTCGCCACCGCGCGGGCGTTATCCGCAACCGCGGCCCTCGACCTCGCACGCCGCAACTTCGACCGCAGCGTGGTGCGCGCGCCGGCGGCCGGCGCCATCACCCGGCGGCACGTGGTGGCCGGCCAGTGGGCCGAGGTCGGCGTCAGCCTCTTCGACCTTGCCATGGGCGACACGATCAAGGTCTCGGCACGGGTGCCCGAGGCGTGGGCGCCCGAGCTCGCCGGCCTCGAGGAGTTTACGTTTTCAGTCGGTGCCTCCGGTCTGGTCCACACTGCCAGGCTCTACAGCATCGAGCCGGTGGTCGAGCGGGCCAGCCGTTCGTTCGAGATCGTCGGAACCGCCGCCAGCGACGGCTCGATCAAACCCGGCATGTTTGCCAACGTCACGCTCGAAGCGCCGACTGCCAGACAGTCGTTGTGGCTCCCCGCGGCGGCCGTCGCGACCTCTGATCTTCCGCAGGTCCTCATGGTCAAAGGTGGCGTGATCGTCTTCCGCAAGATCAGAGTCGGCCGTCGTGATGACGGCCTCATCGAAATCGTCAATGGACTGTCACCGGACGAGGAAGTCGTCGCCGACGTCTCCGGTCTGAGCCGCGGCATCCCCGTACTCATCGTCGGCAGGGCCGACGATGAGTAGTTATGAGTTCTTAGTTTTGAGTTATGAGTTGGAGAAACCGCTGGTCTATTCACCGCAGCCGTGTGCCGTAACTCAAAACTCAAAACTCAAAACTCAAAACTCTTCTCCGAGGGAGAAGTCATGAACCTTTACGATGTGGCCATCCGCCGTCCGGTTTTCACCGTCATGCTGATGGTGGCGCTGGTGGTCTTCGGAATACTCGGCTACTCCACCCTGCCCATAAATCTTCTGCCGTCGATCGACTTTCCGATGGTCACCGTCATCACCCTCCTGCCCGGCGCCTCACCGGAGGTCATGGAGTCGGACGTCACCGACGTCATCGAGGCGGCGGTGAACACCATCGAAGGCATCGATCAACTCACCTCGTACTCCGGTCAGGGCGTGTCGCAGGTGACCGTCATGTTCACCACCGATCGCGATGTGGACATCGCGGCCCAGGATGTGCGGGACAAGGTTTCGGGAGCGGTGGGTCAGCTTCCGCTCGACGCCGAGCCGCCGATCGTCCAGAAGTTCGACGTCAACACCCAACCCATGCTGTGGATGGCGCTGGCGGGTCAGGACGCCCGTGAGCTTTCCGACTACGCCGACCAGGTCGTCAAACCGCAGCTCCAGTCCGTCCCCGGGGTCGGCAACGTGATCATGCCCGGCTATCGCGATCCGATGATCCGCATCTGGGTCGACCGCGACAAGCTCGCCGCCCACGGTCTCGCAGTGTCGGACGTCATCATGGCGTTGGGCCGCGAGAACCTCGAGCTGCCGGGCGGCTTCATCGAAGGGCCGCTGACCGAGCTCGCGGTGCGCAACCTGGGCCTCTTCGAAACGGTCGAGGACTTCGACCGGATGATCATCGCCACCGTTGACGGCCGTCCGATCAGACTTTCCGACATCGGCTTCACCCAGCTCGGCGTTGCTGACGAGCGCGGCATGGCGCGCTACAACCTGACGCCGACGCTCGGAATTGGCATTGCGCCCCGCTCCGGCGCCAACCTGGTCGAGGTCAACCGCGCGGCGCGCGAACGCATGGACGAGCTCGCCAAGGACTTCCCACCGGGGCTCTTCTACGACGTCGTATTCGACGGCGCCGAGTACGTCGAGAAGTCGATCGAGAATGTCCAGGTGGACATCGTCTACGGCGCGGTGCTGGCCGTCCTGGTGGTCTTCGTCTTTCTGCGTTCGTGGCGCTCGACCTTCATCGTCTCACTCGCGATCCCGACCTCATTGATCGCCACCTTCGGCTTCATGAGGATCTTCGGGTTCTCGCTCAACAACCTTACGACACTGGCGCTGGCGCTGTCTGTGGGGGTCGTCATCGACGACGCCATCGTGGTTCTCGAGAACATCTTCCGCCACCAGGAGGAGGGCGAGGACTCCTTCACCGCCGCCCACAACGGAACCCATGAGATCGCCCTCGCCGCCATGGCCGCCACCTTTTCCATTGCCGCTGTCTTCATCCCAGTGGCCTACATGAAGGGGATGATCGGCCAGTTCCTCTTCGAGTTCGGCATTTCGGTGGCGGCGGCGGTCCTTATCTCTCTCTTCGTCGCCCTCACCCTGACTCCGATGCTGTGCTCGCGGATCCTCCGCGTGAGCCCCAAACATGGCCGGCTCTATGAGATCCTCGAAGGCGGCTTCAACCGCCTCGAGGCCTCATACTCCCGCGCCCTCGACTGGGTGCTGAGACACAAGGCCGTCACTGTCCTGGCCTCAACCCTCATCGTCGGCGCCAGCCTCGCGTTGGTTCCGTTCATCGGCGCCGAGTTTGCTCCCTCCGAGGACATGTCGTCCTTCATGATCACGGTTGAGGCGCCGGTCGGGATTTCGCTCGAGGCGATGGATCACAAGATGCAGGAGGTCGAACGCATCGTGTTGTCGCAACCGGAGGTCAGCTCGGGCCTTGCCGCTCTCGACATCGAGGAGCGGGGGCAGGTCAACTCGGGCCTCATGTTCCTCCAGCTGGTAAAACCCAACCGGCGCGAATCCACCCAGGCTGAAATCGTGCAGCGGCTGCGGGGCGAGCTGGCAAAGGTGGAGGGATTGCAATCCGCAGTCATCGAATTCAGCTTCTACAACGTCGCCGGCGAGGGCGGCGAAAAGGCTCTCGCCTACTCGATCCGCGGCCCCGATCTCGCAGAGCTCGACCGTATCGGCCGCAGGGTCGTGGAACGTCTCGCGGCCGAGCCCGGGTTTGTCGATCTCGACACCAACCTCGATCTCGAGCAGCCGCAGCTCTATGTCACCGTCGATCGCGAGCGGGCGGCCGACCTCGGCCTCGACGCCGCAACCATCTACGAGACTGTCTACGCCCTCATCGCCGGCCGCAAGGTCGGCTCCTTCACTGACCAGGGCAAGCGCTACGACGTCCGCATCAAGGTCCTGCCCTCGCAGGCCCTGACGCCCTCAGACATCGGTCGCCTGCAGGTGCGGACCCGAACCGGTCAGATGGTGCGGCTCGACTCGGTGGTGGAGATCAGCCACGGCGTTGGCCCGATCAACATCAACCGGACCGACCGCGAGCGCAGCGTTCTCCTGACCGCAAACCTCGAGGGCGTTCCCTTGAACCGGGCGCTCGAGACCGTCGACCGCGTGCTCGCAGAAGAACTTCCCGAGGGCTATCACGCCAACATCACCGGTCAGGCCGAGGAGTACAAGAAATCGATGAGCTCTCTGCTCTTCGCCCTCGGCCTCGCGATCCTCATCGTCTACATGTTACTCGCAAGCCAGTTCGACTCGCTCCTCCAACCCTTCACCATCATGATGGCGCTGCCGCCCGCGATGACCGGCGCCCTGCTCGCCCTCTTCGTCACCGGCTACACGATCAACATCATGTCGGTGATCGGCATCATCCTGCTCTTCGGGCTGGTGACAAAAAACTCGATCCTGCTCGTCGATCTGACGATCCAGAAGCAGGAGTCCGGTCTCGACCGCGAGGCGGCGCTGCGCGTGGCATGCCCGATACGGCTGCGACCAATCCTGATGACCGCGGTGTCGATGATCTTCGGCGTCCTGCCGGTCGCCCTGGCAATCGGCGAGGGCGCCGAAGCGCGGGCGCCGATGGCGGTCGCGACAGCCGGCGGCATGACCACCTCGACCCTGCTCACCCTCTTCCTGGTGCCCGTGGTCTACACCTACATGGATAAGATCGGCGAGAGGCTGCGCGGCAAGAGGGAGAAGTATGGGCGGGCCGAAGCGGTGGTGGAAGAGGGGTGATCGGGAGGGAATTCTCAATTCTCAATTCTCAATTCTCAATTGACCCGGGCGTTCGCCTCCGGGGAAAGGGTTGAGTTTTGAGTTCCCCACCACCCTCTCCGTTCTTCAATGTTGACAGGCCGAAGAGGGGGATGGAAATTCCAGCATGGATTCTCGCGGCGGGTGCGCCTCGGCGCATGGTGTAGCAGAACATACGAACACGGGATCAGATTTCTACTCGTGGAGTGGCTCGGTCCCAGACGGTCCGCCGAAACGCGGTAGCTTGTCGCCGAGCTCGACCCAGTCGACGTGCGCGTCGTAGAACACATGTGCCGCGGGTCCGCGGTCGATCGGTCCCTCCATGTGGGCGAGGGCGACGTGGGTCTCGTCGGCCCAGCGTTCGCTTCGGAAGAACATGGTGCTGCCGCAGCGGTCACAGAATCCACGGCTCGCCTCCTGGGTGGACCGGTACCAGGTCACGCGGTCGGCCCCGCTCGTGATCTCGAATTGCGATGAATCGACCCCGAGCCAGGTCACGAAGGCCGAGCCGTGCGCACGACGGCACAACGAGCAGTGGCAGTGGGCGCACCATTTGGTCGGCGGCGTGACCTCGAAGCGCACGGCGCCACACAGACAGCGGCCGGTGAAGGGGGCTACGTCTGTCATGTTGGATCTCCGTGGTGATTATAGCTGGATGCTGGATGCTGGATGCTCGATGCTCGATGCTCGATGCTCGATGCTCGATGCTCGATGCTCGATGCTCGATGCTCGATGCTCGATGCTCGATGCTCGATGCGACAAAAAGATAAATTCCCGGACCGCATTGTCAAGGTGTGGTTGGGCGGATCGAGTATCGAGTATCCAGTATCGAGAATCGAGCTACCTCGCGTCAGCTTGCCACATCTGAGCGAGGATGGTGTCCGAGTGGGCGCTGTCGATCGAGATGAAGGCGACCCCGACGTCGGTCGTGCCGTCGTCGGCCGGTTTTTCCCACACCACCCTGCCGGTCGCCTCGACCACCTCGTTGTCGATGGTGACCTTGAGCCGCAGAAACGAATCGACGCCGAGCGGCTCGACGCTGGAGATCATGAGACCGCCAAGCCCGATCTGACGCGCGGTCGCCATCTCCTGTTGCTCAGCCGGGCCGATGCGGTGGATCATCACTACGTTTTCCGAGGGAATTCTGGGAAATTGCCGTCGCGTGGGTGTGAGTTCGTCCTCGAGCATGTTCAATCCTTCACCCACCAGTATACCCCGACGCGTTCCGCGTCGGAAATTCGGAGTTCGGAATTCATTCGGTGGGGTTATCCTCGACCACGAGTCCGTCCCGGATCTCGACCATGCGATTGGCGCGGGCCGCCAGCGCCTTGTCGTGGGTCACCACAATCAGCGTGCTGCCCTGATGCCACAGCTCCTGCAGAGCCCCCATCACGTCGGATCCCGAGCCGGTGTCGAGGTTGCCGGTGGGCTCGTCGGCAAGCACGATGTCGGGCGTCATGGCGAGCGCGCGGGCAATCGCAACCCGCTGCATCTGGCCGCCCGAGAGCTCGGTCGGTTTGTGCTCCACGCGGTCGGCGAGGCCCACCGCCTCGAGCCGCTCGAGGGCGCGTCGCCGCCGCTCACGTCGCCCGACGCCGCCGAAGAGCAACGGCATCTCCACGTTCTCGAGCGCGGTGAGCTGGGGCAGGAGGTTGAAGTTCTGAAAGACAAAGCCGACCCGCCGGTTGCGGATGTCGGCAAGTTGATCACGGTCGAGGCCGGCGACCGCCTCGCCCGACAGCCGGTACTCGCCCCCGGTCGGAGTGTCGAGACAGCCGAGCAGGTTGAGGAGCGTCGATTTCCCCGAACCCGAAGGTCCCACCACCGCCACGAACTCGCCGCGACGGACCTGGAGATCGATGCCGCGCAGCGCCTCCACCTGCACCTTGCCGGTGTCGTAGATCTTGGTGATTCCACGCATGTCGATGATGTGCCCGTTCGACTCCGCAATGTTGTTCTTCTTCGATGGCCAGTTCATGTCGATCTCCTGAACCTGCTGTCACCCGGGTGGCCGGGTGGAAAATCCGAAATCCGAAATCCGAAATCCAAAATGGCTGAATTCATCACTCGTACCTCAGGGTTTCTGCGGGATCCACGGTCGCGGCCCGCCGGGCCGGAAAGTAGCCGGCAAGAATTCCGATGCCACCGAGAATCGCCGCAGTAGCCGCCGCGATCTGCCACGACAGGGTCGGCTTGCCAAGGAATTCGAGAGCCTGGTTGCCCTCCACCGGGATCAGACCGAGCAGGAGAATGATCAGAACTGCAAGGGCCAAACCCATCGCGCCGCCCACCAGGGTGTATGAAAGTCCCTGCAGCACGAACGGTCCGGTCACCCACCCCCGGTGCGCGCCGAGCGCCATCTGCACACCGATCTCACGGGTCTTCTCCTTGACCACCGCATACATGATGTTGGCGACCCCAATGCCGCCGATCAACAGGGTCAGGGCGCCGATGATGCCGAGAAACGCCTGCAGACCGATCATGATGTTGCTCATGACGCGGGCGCCTTCGACGGTGTCCCACACGCCGGTCACTTGCTCATCGGTCGGGTCGAAGCGGTACTTGGCGGCCAACGCCTGGTTGAACTGCTCGCGGGCCAGCGGCATGTCCTCGGCGGAGCGCGCCTGGAAGACGATGTTGGTGAGCCGCTGGCTACCGAACTGCGCCGAAAAGGTCGTGATGGGAATGACCGAGCCGTTGGCGTCGGGGCCCTTGTAGGCCCCCATCTGCATCTTCGGCTGGAGAACCCCGATGATCAGGTACGGCACCCGATCAACGAACATGGTTTCGCCGACCGGATCCACATCACCGAAGATCTCCTCGGCGAGCTCGTCGCCGAGGAAGATCACCCGCCTTTTTTCGCGCTCGTCGTTGACGTTGAAGAAGCGGCCGCCGATCTGCGGGAAGTGATGGCGCATCTCGCCGTACTCCCAGTTGGCGCCGGTCACCCGGCCGGTGATGGTGGTCGTGCCGTAGGTCAGCGACGACGACCAGCTGGTCATCTCGCCGAGAACGCCGGAGGCGGCCGTCAAGCGCCCGCGCAAGTAAGTCACGTCATCCAACCGCGGCCGGATGGGACGGCCCTCAGGCAGGCCTTGCCAGACCTTCGAGGTGTCGCCCGGCCACCACACGGCGATGTTCTCGCCCATCCCGCGGCGGCCCTTCATGAGCTGGATCTTGAGCCCCTCGCCAAAGGACAGCAGCATGATGATCGCCACCGTCCCCCAGGCGATGGCGGCCACCGTGAGGGCGGCCCGTTTGCGCTGCAGCGAGGACGCCTTAACGAATAGCTGGGTCACAACCCGCCAATCGAGAAACCTCATTGCCTTTTCTCCAACGCCCTGGCGCTCGATTGGCGGGTCGTGAATTCGGAATTCGGAATTCGGAATTCGGAATGATCTCCTGCCCACCCGGTTCTTCCACGAGCGGTGGTGCAGTCATTCCGAATTCCGAATTCCGAATTCCGAATTTGCATGTTTCCCACTCCTTTCGGTTTAGAGCTTCATGGCGACGACCGGGTCGAGGCGGGAGGCGTCTCGAGCCGGGAAGTATCCGGCGACAAAGCCGACCAATCCCAGGATCGACGCCGTGAGCATCGCCAGACCCGGTGACAGAGTCGGCAGACCCACGTACTCCTCGAGGTTGGTAGGGAATGCCAAGCAAATTGTGAACGAGATCGCGAGGCCGATGACGCCACCGACCGCGGTCAGGACCATGGTTTCGAGCATAAACTGGCCGAGAACGCTTCGTGCGCGGGCGCCGAGAGCCATCTTGATGCCGATCTCGCGGGTCCGCTCCTCGACCACCACGTTCATAATGTTGGAAACGCCGATGCCACCGACCACCAGGGTGAGGACGCCCATGATGCCGAGGAAGACCTGGAATCCGAGCATAAAGGCGTCCATGAAAACGAACATTTCGGTGGTGTCCCAGACCTGAACCGCCTGGTCGTCGTCAGGATGGAATCGCAACCGACCGCTCAACGCGGCCCTCACCTGCTGGTTCAGAACTTCGTTGAGATCGGGGGTCGACGCCTTGTAGATGAAGTTGTCCATGTACTTCTGGCCGGTGAGGGCACGGAAGGTCGATCCGGGGATGATCATCTTGGAGTGGTCGCGGCCCGAGTACGAGGAGTCCTGCTCCTTGGGCACCAGCACGCCGACGACGAGGAACGGCGAACCGTTGATCATGACCTCTTCACCGACCGTTTCCAGGGTCCCGAAGAGGTCTTCCGCGAGCTCGTTTCCTACAAAGACCACCCGCCGACGCCGCTCGGTGTCGAGGTCGTTGATAAAGCGGCCGCCCGCGGCGGGGATCATGTTGCGCATGACGCCGTACTCCGGCGAGACCCCCGACACGCTGACTGATCGTTGGCGGTCGCCATAGCGGGCGATGAGGTTGTCGGAGTACTCGCTGGAGATGCCGTCGATGAGGTCCACCTGGGCCTCGAGAAACTCTATATCCTCCTCCATCATCCGCATCCGCCGTCCCTTGCCCAGACCCTCGTAGGCCATGGAGGTCCTCATGGGCCAGGCGATGACAATGCGGTCGCCGAGCCCGGCCACGCTCTTGATCATCTGCCGGTGCATCCCGTTGCCGAAGGCGAGGAGGAGGCTCACCGCCACCGTGCCCCAGATGATGCCGAAGGTCGTGAGGAAGGTGCGCAACTTCTGGCTCCACAGGTCGCGGGCAAGCTGGCGGAAGAAGACGCCGAAGCCGGTCATGCCCGGGCCTCAAGGCCCGAATTCGGAATTCGGAATTCGGAATTCGGAATGAACCACAACCGACCTCGACATGTCCAAGGGGGACGGTGTGGAAAAAATCCGAAATCCGAAATCCGAAATCCGAAATTTCGCATCAGCTGATCTCACGTGGCGGCCGCTGGACCACCTGATCGCCCTCGGCAAGCCCTGAGACGATCTCGACGTTGAGCCCGTCCGACAGCCCGAGCTCGACCGCGATCTTCTGCGGCTCGGCCTCGGGCCCCTCGCCCGGCATCTCGACGAATGTCCGGTCATCCTCGAAGAGAACCAGCCGCTCGGGGATGAGGACGATGTCCTGCTTTTCGCGGATCACGATGTCGGCGTTGGCCGAGTAGCCGGCGCGCAGGGTCACAGCCTGGTCCGGGTCGAGCTCGATCTCGACGTCGAAGAGGGTCGCCCCTTCGCTCTTCTGGGCCTGAGGTGCAATACGTTCAAGGCGGCCGGAAACAACCTCGTCCGGGAGAGCGCCGACCTTGATGCGGCAGGGCATCCCAACCGTGATCTTGCCGACGTCGATCTCATCCACGGTGCCCTTGAAAACCAGGTCGTTCATGTCGGCAACGTTTGCGAGCTCGGTCCCCGGTTGATAGGAGGTCAGTGGAACCACGGGGTCTCCGACGTTGACCGTACGCGACAGCACTGTGCCGCTTTCGGTGGTTCGAATGATGGCCTCGACCTCGGTGCCGCCCCCGGTCACTCGCCCGCTACGGGTCAGATCCTGGTTGTCGTGGGCTTGTTGACGAGCGATCCGCGCGAGGTCGTAGACCTCCCGCAAGGCGTCGAGATCGCCCTTGGCCATCAGCCCGTCCTCGTGCAGCTCCCGGCCGCGCTCGTAATCCGCCCTCGCCTTTTCGAAGCTCGCCTCCGACGAGTCGACGCGGTGGTCCACGTTGAGGAGCTCCTGTGGGGTGGGGTCGGGTGCGATCTCGAAGAGCGCGTCGCCCGCGCTGACCTCGTCGCCTACTTCCACGAAGCAACGCTTGACGATCCCCGAGATCTTCGACTTAATCTGGAATTGCTCACGCGGTTCGATTTGGCCGACCGCCAACGCCTTCTCAGTAATCGAACCAATCTCCGCATCGATCAGCAGATTGCCGTTCTCGTCGCTGCCGCGCGAGCCGACCCATGCATAGATCGCACCCGCAACCCCAGCCACGACCACCACGATTACCAGCAGTCTCAGTACCTTTGCCATGCTCATCCTCCGTCGCGTGTCGGCCCACCATCAAGTACGCAAATCAAAGCAAAGAGGTTCGGACCTAGCCGTGCCCGATGAATGAGTTAAGGGTTAGGAGTTAAGGGTCAAGGCCGAGAAGGCGGCCTTCTGAAGGCTCGCACATGAATCAGGTCCTTAACTCTTTACTCTTAACTCCTAACTTGCTGAAGCGAACAAGCCCTCGCCCCATCACCGGTTAGACGCCGCCGGCCATCCTTGGGTTGGTGTTACCTCCTTGACAGGTTGGAGCGTGTCGAGGAATCTGGCGGACGGACGGGAGGGAGCAGCATGCGCAAGCACGTCACCCTGATCACCGGCGCCGGCGGCGAGATCGGCCACGGTTTGATTGAACGGCTCGCAGACGAGGGCGGGACCTCGATCATCACCATCGACCTACAACCGCTCGACCCCGCATTGTCCAGCCTCGTGGAGCAGGAGTACCAGGGCTCGATCCTCGAGACCCACCTCCTCGAGCGGATCCTCTCCGAGTACCAGGTGGAGACCATTTACCACCTCGCGGCCATCCTCTCCACCCGCGCCGAGTTCACCCCGGTGACCGCGCATCAGGTCAACGTCGAAGGCACTCTCAAGCTCCTCGATTTCGCCCAGGCCCAGGGAGAGTCCCACGGCCACACGGTGGTTTTTCTCTATCCCTCCTCGATCGCCGTCTACGGTCTGCCGGACCTCGAGACAAAGGCGGCGGCCGGCGCGGTCCGCGAGCACGAGTGGAACAACCCGACCACGATGTACGGGTGCAACAAGCTCTACTGCGAGCACCTCGGACGGTACTTCACCTGCCACTACAAGCAGCTCGCCGCGGAAACTCTGTCCGGCAAGATCGACTTCCGCGCCATCCGTTTCCCCGGTTTGATCTCGGCCGTCACCGTTCCCTCTGGCGGCACATCCGACTTCGCACCGGAGATGATCCACGCCGCCGCTCGCGGGGAACCGTACGCGTGCTTCGTGCGTCCCGACACCCGCATTCCGTTCATGGTCATGTCCGACGCCGTCGACGGACTTGTTCAACTGGCGCGCGCGGAGCGTGGCCAACTCGCACGGACCGTCTACAACATCACCGCCTTCAATCCCTCGGCGGACGAGATTCGCTCGCTCGTCATGGCCGGCTTCCCCGGCGCCGAGATCAGCTTCGAGCCGGACGTCAAACGACAGGCGATCGTCGACAGCTGGCCGGCGGACGTCGACGACAGTGCGGCGCATTCCGACTGGGGTCTCGACCCACACTATGGCCTTGAGGGCGGCTTCAACGATTTTCTCATCCCACGGATTCGTGATCGTTACCCTTCATGACGCCTCTTCCATCGGAACCCGGTCAACCAGCGGGCGAGCCCACGCTCTCCCCTGTGCACGGGGTATCGAGACTCTGAAAGCCGGGCCGCCGCCCCAGCGATCCACGGCCGCAGAAATGTCCCGTTTACAATCACTTCCGCGCAAAGAAGAATCTCCAAGAAACCCCAACATGTAGTGTTGACATCGGCTGGGGACCCAATATATAGTGGTTCAAGTCTGCTGAATTGATTCCGCGAGCTGGTGCTCCAAATAGAACTTTTCAGGGGAGTTTCGCGCCGGAAAGCGGCCATCGAAGGGGAGGTCGAGGACAACACATGAAGGTCACGCGTCGCTTCACGTGTGCTGGAGAAGACCCCTACGAAACAATCGAGTTCGTCGAGCGATCCTCGGAAATTCGAAACCCCGACGGCGGCCTCGTGTTCGCGATGGACGGCGTCAAGGCGCCCGCGGGGTGGTCGCAAGTAGCGGTCGATGTGCTGGTCCAGAAATATTTCCGCAAGGCAGGGGTGCCCCAGATTGACGACGACGGCAACCCCGAGGTATCGGAAAGCGGCGAGCCCGTCACCGGTCCGGAGCGCGACGCGCGCCAGATCTTCAACCGCCTCGCCGGGTGCTGGACCCACTGGGGCAAAGAGCATGGCTACTTCGACAGTGACGAAGATACTGATGCCTTCCACGACGAACTCTGCTATATGCTGGCAGCGCAGTTCGCCGCGCCGAACTCGCCCCAGTGGTTCAACACCGGTCTCCACTGGGCCTATGGAATTACCGGTCCTGCCCAGGGCCACTGGTACGCCGAACCCTCAACCGGCAAGCTCAAACCCTCGTCGAATGCCTACGAACACCCCCAGCCGCACGCCTGTTTCATCCAGTCCGTCAGCGACGACCTGGTCAACGAGGGCGGAATCATGAACCTGTGGGTGCGCGAGGCACGCCTCTTCAAGTACGGCTCGGGCACCGGCACCAACTTCTCCAAATTGCGCGGATACGGCGAGCCGCTGTCCGGCGGCGGGCGATCTTCCGGTCTGATGTCCTTTCTCAAGATCGGCGACCGAGCGGCCGGCGCGATCAAGTCGGGCGGCACAACCCGCCGAGCGGCCAAAATGGTCTGCCTCGATCTCGACCACCCCGACGTCGAGGAGTTCATTTCGTGGAAGGCGGTCGAAGAGCGCAAGGTGGCGGCCCTGGTCGCCGGCTCGCGTCTCCTCCGGCGCCAGCTGCAGGAGGTCCTGGACGCGTGTTTCCAGGACGGCTCGGCCGACCCGGTCATGGACCTCTCGGCCAATACCGAGTTGCGCGCCCGCATCGTGGCGGCTCGCCGCCAGGGGGTGCCCGACGGTTCCATCCAGCGGGTGCTCCAGCTGGCCGCACAGGGTGAGCACACCTATCCGGTCGAGGAGTACGACACCGACTGGGACTCGGACGCCTACTACACCGTGTCGGGGCAAAACGCCAACAACAGCGTGCGGGTACCCAACGCCTTCTTCGACGCCCTCGAGGTCAACCGCGACTGGACCCTTCTCAACCGCACCGGCGGCGACGTGGCGAAGAAGGTCCCCGCCGCCAAGCTGTGGAGCGACATCACCCACGCCGCGTGGGAGTGCGCCGATCCTGGCCTGCAGTACGACGACACCATCAACGAGTGGCACACCTGCCCGGCGAACGGCCGCATCAACGCCTCCAACCCGTGCTCGGAATACATGTTCCTCGATGACACCGCGTGCAATCTGGCGTCTCTGAACCTGGTGCGGTTCCTCGGGGACGACGGGCACTTCGACATCGACCTCTTCCGTCACGCCGCGCGCCTGTGGACGATCGTGCTCGAGATCTCGGTGCTCATGGCTTCGTTCCCGAGCCGCCGGATCGCCGAGCTCAGCTATCGTTACCGCACCCTCGGCCTCGGTTTTGCCAACATCGGCTCGCTCCTGATGCGGCTGGGCATCCCCTACGATTCGGATGAGGGGCGTTCGATTTGCGGCGCCATCACCTCCATCATGACCGGCGAAGCCTACACGACCTCCGCCGAGATGGCGGCCGAGCTCGGCCCGTTCCCCGCCTTCGAGGAAAACCGCGACAGCATGCTGCGGGTGATCGGGAACCATCGCCGCGCGGCGTATGACGCACCGGCGGAGATGTACGAGGGGTTGACGATCAAGCCCGACGGGCTGTCGGCGGACACCACCCCGCCGGACCTCATCGCCGCAGCGCGTGACGTGTGGAACCGGGCTATCGAACTCGGCGCCGAGCATGGATTCCGCAACGCGCAGGCCACGGTTCTCGCGCCGACCGGAACGATCGGTCTGGTGATGGACTGCGACACGACCGGTATCGAACCGGACTTCGCGCTGGTCAAGTTCAAGAAACTGGCCGGCGGCGGCTACTTCAAGATCATCAACCAGGGAATCCCGGCGGCCCTCAAGACCCTCGCCTACTCAGCCGAACAGATCGATGAGATCGTCGCCCACACCGTCGGCCACGGCACCCTCGAGGGCTGCCCAACCATCAATCCCGAAGCGCTCCGGGAAAAGGGCTTCACCGATGAGGTCATCGCCAAGATGGAGCAGGCGCTGCCGATGTCGTTCGAAATCGGCAACGCCTTTGCGCCGCACACTCTCGGGGAGGACTTCCTCCGCCGGCTGGAGTTCTCCGACGAGGAGCTGGCCGACTGGAGCCTCGATGTCCTCGCCCGGCTCGGCTTCACCGCCGAGGAGATCGAGGAGGCCAACAGCTGGGCCTGCGGGACGATGACCGTCGAAGGTGCGCCGCATCTCGCCGAAAAGCACTTGCCGGTCTTCGACTGCGCCAACCGCTGCGGCAAGCACGGCGCGCGCTGCATCCGCTACGAGGGCCACATCCTGATGATGGCGGCGGCTCAGCCCTTCATCTCCGGCGCCATCTCCAAGACCATCAACATGCCGGCCGAGGCCACCCTAGACGACATCAAGCGGGCCTACTACCTGGCCTGGCAGAAGATGATCAAGGCAGTGGCCCTGTACCGCGACGGTTCCAAGCTCAGCCAACCGCTGAGCATTGCCATGGACGCCGAGGAAGAGGAAGCGCTCGCCGAGGCGGTCGCCACCGGCGATCCCGCCGCGGTCGCCGCGTCGATGGCCGAACGAGTTGTCATTCGCTACCAGGCCCGCCGCCACCGCCTCCCAGGCCGCCGCTCCGGCTTCACCCAGAAGGCCTCGGTCGGCGGCCACAAGGTGTACATCCGTACCGGTGAGTATGAGGATGACTCGCTGGGCGAGATCTTCCTCGACATGCATCGTGAGGGTGCTGCCTTCCGATCGCTGATGAACTGCTTCGCCATCGCGGTCTCACTCGGCCTCCAGTACGGCGTGCCACTCGAGGAGTATGTCGATGCGTTCGTCTTCACCCGCTTCGAGCCGTCGGGGATGGTCGGCGGCCACGACCGGATCAAGATGGCGACGTCGGTCATCGACTACGTCTTCCGCGAGCTTGCGATCACCTATCTCGACCGCGACGACCTCGCCCAGGTGTCGCTCGAGGATCTTCGCCACGACGCCGTCGGCTCCGGATCAGACCAGCACAAGCTGCCACCGGACGAGGACGACATGGCCAAGGTCCACCCGATCGCGGTCGGCCAGAGCGGTGCCCAGCCGATCACCGAGTCGGCGACGGTCGCCACCGGCCGCGCCGCGCTCAGCAAAAACGAGGCGGCCACTCAGAAGGCGCGCTACATGGGCTACGAGGGCGACCCCTGCCCCGAGTGCGGCGCGCTCACGCTCGTGCGGAATGGGACCTGCCTGAAGTGTGATTCTTGTGGAGGAACCACGGGTTGCTCGTAAACGTTTGAACGTTAAACGTTTAACGTTTGAATGTTTTCCACCACCGACCTCTTGGCACCCTCACTCCAGTCGATCCACGAGGTCGATGTAGGCCTGCATGGCCTCGTCGGACGTCATGCCGCGTCGCTTTTCCCACGCGGCATACTTGGCGGCGCCGCGGAAATCGAAGCCCGACGGCGGATCTCCCTGCACGTCGCCTTCGGTGGCCTGCTTGTAAAGGCCATAGAGCGCGAGCAAATCCTCGTTGGATTGCGACGGCAACGATTTTGCACTCTCGATAGTGGCCTCGAATTGATCTTTCAGATCCACGGTTCCTCCTTTATTTCACCCTATCCCGAAGACGGTCGTAGACGTCGCGGCGGTGGCCAACCGCGATGACGAGAACCTCCAGTTTCTCCCGCGTTGCGCGGTAGACAATTCGCCAATCACCCGTCCTCCACGAGCGGAGGCCGCGCAGGGTGAGCTGCAACGGTTTGCCTCGAGTCGGGTCCTCGGTCAACTTCTCAATGGCGAAATAAACCTTGGATCTCACCTGTGGGTCGAGGCTTCGTATGGCCTTCGCGGCCGACTTCGTGTAGCTAACGCTCCAACTCACCCCAGACCTCCTCGTGCGACACAGTGTCGCCGCGCCCGGCCTCATCGAGGCCTCGACGAACGGCATTCGCCATTTCGGCGTCGGCGAGGATCTCCAGGGTTTCGAGCAGGCCCTCGTACTCGTCGACCGAGACGAGCATCCCGGCCGGCCGACCCGAACGGGTGATGACCACGCGTTCACCCAGCTCGGTCACTTCCGAGAGCAGGCGCGCGAGATGGGTCTTGGCATCAGAAAGCGTAACTGTGTTCATGACTTCTCCTGACCAGAATATAAGTCGAAATTCTGGTCTTGTCAATCGAGGTGACTTGACGAGAAAAGACACTTCCCCTTAACAGAAATTCACGGCGGGGGGATCGCAGATCCCACCACCGTGAATTTCTTAATACGGTGAAAACCCACCGTCAGCCCAGAAGTCCTGGCGGACCCCGTTGTACAGCCCCTGCAGGGTCTCGAGGTGCTGGCGCTCCCAATCGGCCAGAAACTCGTAGAACTCCCGCACCTCACGTTCGGTGGTGGTCTCGGCCGCGGTCGAGAAGTACTGGATGGCGTTGGTCTCGAGCGTCATGCCGACCGACAGCACCCCGAGCTCGAAGTCCGTGCCCTCGGCCTGCTGCTTGAAGCTGTCGGTGAAGATGGTCGAGGTGAAGGTCTTGAGGTCGGGGTCGCGGAGATGGACGTTGAAAGCGGCAATGCCCTTCTCCTCGTACGAGCCGATCACGGTCTGCAGGTAGGCCTTGTGCTGAACCTCGTCGCGGGCGAGCTTGTCGAAGAGCTCCTGCACCGCGGGTTTGGACGCCCGGTCGGCGGCCATCGAGTAGAAGGTATAACCGTCGACCTCGATCTGGTAGGCCTTGCGAAGAATCTCGCGAATGTCATCGTTTTTCATTGAAGCCTCCCGAGGGGGTGCCAGGTTCCAAGTTCCTAAGAAGTGCCACAGTTCATAAGTCTTCCATACGCGGTCGAGATGCACTTCTTAGGAACTTGGAACCTGGCACCCTCACGTAATTTCAATCAGCGCCTCCCGATCCAACGGCTCGGGCCGGATCGCCGCCTCCTCGACCGGCACCCAGGCGATGGCGCCGGTCGGGCAGAAGGGCACGCAGCGCGGGTCGCCGCCGCAGAGATCGCACTTCTGGACGCAGTGATAGGTCTCGTCCCACAGCATGTTGCCGAATGGGCAGGCGGCGACGCACATCCGGCACGAGATACAGCGTGAGCGAACCATGTCGATGGCGCCGGTTTGAGGGTTGCGGACCAGCGCCTCGGTCGGGCACACCGCGACGCAGGCCGCGTCGTCGCACTGGAAGCAGACCACCGGCGTGCCCAGCTCGGGTCCGCGGCGGTGAATGTTGATGCGGGTCGCAGCCGGCCGCCCCTCCGAGCCGTGGGCGAAGGCGCAGGCCAGCTCGCACTTGCCGCAGGCGATACAGCGCTCCACCGAAACCTTGTAGATCATCTTCATTACTTCACCACCTGCAGCTTCTGGAATGTCTTCGCCATCTCCCGCCGCTTGCTGGTATCCGAGGTCTCGAAGTACGTGATCGGCACACCGCTGCGCTTGGCGAAGTGCTCGGCCTGCTCCCTGGTGATCACGGCCTCGCCCGTCTTCGGATCGCGCAGCATCTCGAACTCCTTCCCCCAGATCTTGCGGCGAACGTTCGAGGTCTCGTACGGGATGCACTGCGTGGGACAGATCTCGGCGCAGGCCAGACAGCCGATGCAGTCCGGTGGAGGTTGGTGGAAGGGTGGCGCGATCTCGCGCCCCCAGCCGCGGTTGACGCTGGAGATCGCCGACACTCCGATGTGGTCGCACACCCGGGTGCAGAGGCCGCACAGAATGCAGTCGTCGGGCTCGGGTCTGGGCTCAAACGAGGTCTGCTCGATACCGTGCTCACGGGCCATCTCCTGAATCAGCGGCGCCTCCGGACAGCGCGCGAGCAGGAGATCGAGGACCACGCTTCGGGTCTCGATGATCCGCTCTGAGTCGGTGATGACCGTCATCCCCTCCTCGACCGGATGGTTGCAGGCCGTGACCACCTTGAACCAGTCGTCGTCCCAGCCGGCCTGCGACATGTCGACCACGCACAGCCGGCAACCACCCCACGGCTCGAGGCCGTCGAAGTGGCACAGGGTCGGCACCTCAACCCCGGCAGCGCGCGCAGCGTCGAGGATGGTGGCATCTTCAGCCACCGTTACCCGGCGACCGTTGACCTTCAGCGTCGGCATCACACCACCTCCGCCTTCTTCAGCTCGACCTTGGGAAAGGTCCTGATGGCATTCGTCGGACAGACGTCGAAGCACGCGCCGCAGGAGATGCAGGCGTCGTGGTGGATGACGTGCAGCTCCTTGATCACGCCGGTGATGGCGTCTACCGGACAGGCCTTGAAGCAAGCGTGGCAGCCGTCACACAGGTCCTCGACAATCTCGTAGGCGGTGAGCTCGCGGCAGATGCCGGCCGGGCAGGCCTTGTCCAAGATGTGGGCCTCGTACTCGGCTCGGAAATACCTGAGAGTCGAGAGCACCGGGTTGGGCGCGGATTTGCCGAGCTCGCACAGGCTGCCGAGCTTCATGGCCGCAGCCAGCCGTTCGATGAGCTCGATGTCGCCCTCGACCCCGTCGCCCGCGATTAGCCGGTCGTAGATCTGGACCAGCTGGTGGAGACCCTCGCGGCACGGCGTGCACTTGCCGCAGCTCTCCTCCTCGAGAAAGGCGAGAAAGAAGCGCGCCACGTCCACCATGCAGGTACGGTCGTCCATGACGATCATGCCGCCCGAACCCATCATCGAGCCGGCCTCGGTCAGCGCCTCGTAGTCGACCGGCAGGTCGAGGAGCTCCTCGGGCACGCAGCCGCCCGACGGTCCGCCGGTCTGCACCGCCTTGAAGGGCCGGTCCTTGAGTATCCCGCCGCCGATGTCGTAGATGATGTGGCGCAGGGTCGTGCCCATCGGCAGCTCGATGAGGCCGGTGTTCTTGACCTTGCCGACAAGAGAGAACGCCTTGGTCCCCTTCGACCTTGCGGTTCCCATCGAGGCGAACCACTCGCCGCCGCGGTCGATGATGGCGCCGATCCCGGCCCATGTCTCGACATTGTTGAGCACCGTCGGCAGATCGAAGAGCCCTTTCTCGGTCGAGTGCACGTACTTGGCGCGGGGCTCGCCGGTCTTGCCCTCGAGCGACCGCATGAGTGCCGACGATTCGCCGCACACGAAGGCCCCGCCGCCGCGCGAGATCTTGATGTCGAAGTCGAAGCCCGAGCCCATGATGTTGTCACCGAGGAGGCCGTACTTGCGGGCCTCGGCGATGGCGATCCCGAGGTTGACCACCGCCAGCGGGTACTCGTCGCGAACGTAAATCCAGCCCTCGTGAGCGCCGATGGCGTAGGCGCCGATGATCATGCCCTCGATCACGGAGTGCGGGTCGCCCTCCATGATCGAGCGATCCTTGAAGGCGCCCGGATCACCCTCGTCGCCGTTGCACAGCACAAAGCGCCGGTCTCCGGGCGCTGATTTGCACGAGCGCCACTTGCGGGCGGTCGCAAATCCCGCTCCACCGCGGCCGCGCTGGCCGGAGATCTCGACTTCGTCGAGCACCCCGTCCGGGGTCATCTCGAATAGGGCCTTGGCCAGCCCCGAGTACGCCCCCTCGGCCACTGCGTCGAGGATGTTGGTAGGATCGATGCGGCCGATGTTGCGCATCGCCACTCGAACCTGGTTCTTGTAAAACGGGATCTCGTCGTACTCGGCGATCCGCTCACCGCTGACCGGCTCCTTGTAGAGAAGGTTCTTGATCACCTCGCCGCCGATCAGAGTCTTCTCCACGATCTCCTCGACCCGATTCGGCTTGACCTTGGTGTAGAGGATTCCCGACGGCTGCAGCTCCACCAGCGGCCCGCGCTCGCAAAAGCCGTGGCAGCCGGTCGTTTTGACGAAGAGATTCACGGTGGCGTCGATGCTGCGTTTGGCAATCTCCGATGCAAACGCCTCGGCGACCTTCTTCGAGCCCCACGCGAGGCAACCGGTCCCACAGCAAACCAGCACCTGTTGCGCCCGGCTTGCGTTGCTCTCCCTGGCCTGGGCGCGCAAGGTCTCGAGCCGATCCCTGGACTCAATTTTCATCGTCAGCCCCCTTGGCCAGGTACTTTTTGACCCGGGTGGGCTTGGCGCTGCCCCAGTACTTGTCGCCGACGATCATCACCGGCGCCATGGCGCAGGCGCCGACGCAGTTCACCGTCTTGATCGTGAAACGCATGTCGTCAGTGGTCTCGCCGGGGCCGATGCCGAGCTGTCGCTCGAGCTCCTCCACGAGCTGGCCGGCGCCGCGGATATGGCATGCGGTGCCCGTGCAGACCTTGATCACGGTGTCGCCCTGCGGATCGAGGGAGAAGGCCTTGTAAAAGGTCGAGACCGAAAAGACCTTGGCCAGCGGCACGTCAAGGGCGTCCGCCACCCGTTCGAGCACGTCGCAGGGCAGGTAGTTATACGCGCGATGCACGTCCTGCAGGACCTGGATCAGCGCCGGCTCCCCGGCCGGATACTCGGCGAGGATTCCCTCGGCCGGGCCGAGGTCGGAACATTCAATCTCTGCCATCAAGCCTCCGCCATCGTGTCCTTGGCGGCCGCACCGAGCTCGTAGCCCTTGTGCAGCGCCTCGATGTTGACCTCGATCACCGCCGGTTTGGCAGCGAAAGTCTCCCTGATCACGCCCTCGATCTCTCCCAGCGACACCGCGCCGGTGGCGCCGAGATAGGCGCCGAGGGCGATCATGTTGGCGCCGCGAGGGTTGCCGAGCTCGGTGGCCATGTCATTGGCCGGTATCTCGATCACCCTCAGATCTTCGCGTTCACAACCCCGGTTGATGAGCGATGTGTTAATGAGGAGAAGGCCGCCGGGGCGGATCTCAGGCTCGAACTTCTCGAGCGACGGCAGGTTCATGGCCACCACTGCCCGCGGCGAACGGATGACCGGCGACCCTACCGGCTCATCCGAGATCACGACCGTGCAGTTGGCGGTGCCGCCGCGCATCTCGGGACCGTAGGATGGCAGCCACGATACCTCCTTGCCCTCGTGCATCCCCGCGTAGGCCAACATCTTCCCGATCAGGAGCACCCCCTGCCCCCCGAATCCTGCCATGATGACGTCGTTCTGCATCGCCTGCCCCCGCTCAATCCGCCAGCGGCAGCGGTTCGCGGCTACCGCTTTCTGGAGTCTTGAAGACCCCGACCGGGTAGTACGGGAGCATGTTCTTCTCCAGCCATGTCATGGCCTCCACCGGCGGAATTCCCCAGTTGGTGGGGCAGGTCGAGAGGATTTCCACAAGTGAGAAGCACGTGTTCTCGACCTGGTAGCGGAAGGCCCGCCGCAGCATTTCCTTGGCGTGTACCGCGACTAACGGGTTGTGGACCGTGGCGCGGGCGACGAAGGCCGGTGTGCGGAGGGTTGAGATGAGCTCGGCGACGCGGATCGGGTAACCCGCCAGATTTACGTCCCTCCCCAGTTGGCAGGTCGTGGCCACCTGACCGGGCATCGTGGTCGGCGCCATCTGGCCGCCGGTCATGCCATAGATCGCATTGTTGACGAAGACCACGGTGACCTTCTCACCTCGGTTGGCGCAGTGGACGATCTCGGCCATGCCGATGGACGCAAGGTCGCCGTCGCCCTGGTAGGAAAAGACGATGAGGTCCGGCCGCGCGCGCTTAATGCCGGTCGCCACGGCGGGTGCGCGCCCGTGCGAGGCTTCGTGGAAATCAGTGGTGAAGTAGTCGTAGGCGAGCACCGAGCAACCGACCGGTGCAATGCCCACGGTGCGCTCGCGGATCTCGAGCTCGTCAATCACCTCCGCCACCAGACGGTGGATCAAACCGTGGGTGCAGCCGGGACAGTAATGTGTGCTGACGTCGGCCTGGGCCAGCGGACGGGCAAAAACAGTCTCAGCCAATGAGCACCTCCTTTGAGCTGCCGTCGAGGATCGCCTTGATCTTGGCCACCACCTCGTCCGGCGACACCAGGATTCCCCCCATCCGGTTGAAAAAGTGGATGGGACGGCTGCGGGCGAGCGCGAGCTCGACATCTTCGATCATCTGTCCGGACGAGAGCTCGACCACCAGCACCGAGTTTGCCTTCAGCGCGGCCTCTCGTACCGCCTCGTAGGGGTAGGGGAAGAGCGTGATCGGCCGCACCATGGCGACCGCGATCCCCTCCTCGCGGAGCTCGTCAATGGCGGTGGAGCAAACCCGCGCAACGGTCCCGTAGGCAACGATGAGGACGTCGTAGTCCTCGTCGGCGTCGTAGGTCGCATATCGCACCTCGTCGCGGACGATCGTCTCGTACTTCTCGGCGAGCTTGAAGTTGTGTTGCTCGAGCTCCTCGGGGTCGAGGAAGAGCGAGTTGATGATATTGGTCGGCCGGCTACCGTCACAACCGGTCGTCGCCCAGGTCTTGGGCGCGAGCTCCTTGATCGCCTCGCGGCCTTCTTTGAACTCAACCGGCTCCATCATCTGGCCGATGAGGCCGTCACCGAGAACCATCACCGGGTTGCGGTAGTAGTCGGCGAGATCGAAGGCATCCTGCACCAGGTCCGCCGCCTCCTGAATCGACCACGGCGCCAACACCAGGACCCGGAAGTCGCCGTGGGCGAGACCCTTGGTGGCCTGGAAGTAGTCGCCCTGGCTGGGCAGGATTCCGCCCAGGCCCGGTCCCGCGCGCATGATGTTGACGATCACGACCGGCAGCTCGGCGCCGGCCAGATAGGAGATCCCTTCCGCCATCAGGGAAACCCCGGGCGACGACGACGAGGTCATGACTCGCTCGCCGGCGCCGGCTGCGCCGTAGATCATGTTCGAGGCCGCGACCTCGGATTCCGCCTGCACGAAGGTGCCGCCGATCGCCGGCAGCCGCGACGACATGTACTCCGGAATCTCGTTCTGTGGCGTGATCGGGTAGCCGAAGAACAGCTTGCAACCCGCCTGCACCGCCGCCTCGCCGATGGCCTCCGAGCCTTTCATGAGCTTCTTCGTCATCATGGCTCCCATCAGTAGCTGAAGTAGTGGTACATCGTCCCGTGGACCTCCATCTCGATGGCCATGTCGGGACAGGTGATGCAGCACAGCCGGCATCCGATGCAGCGCATCTGCTCCACCACCTCGGCGTAGAAGTAGCCCTTGTTGTTGGATTTCTTGCCCATCCCAAGGATCTGCTGGGGGCACGCGTGCACGCACAGCTCGCATCCCTTGCAGCGGTCAGGATTGATCACGATCCGCGACATGGACGCTCCTTTCTCAGTTCACGACGAAGAGCGGACCGGTGGTCCGCAGCTCTGGAGTTTGCGCAAACGGCGGGGCGACGATCCGCCGCAAGCTGACGATCGGACACTCGAGCTCCTCTCCGGCCAACACCGCGGCCAGGTCTTCTTGCACGGTCATCGCAACCAGCGGCACCTCGGCGAGACGCGCGGTCTCGAGGGCCAGACGGTAACCGTCGAGGACCACCTCCGGGGTGGTCTCGTCCATCAGATGGGTGTTGGAAATGAGCCCGCTCACCGGAACCCGTCCGACCGCCTCGATATCGCGCACCATTGCCACCGCAGTTTGAGGATTCGGCGTCGAAGGACGACGGAAGTTGAGCACCAGCAGACACTCGGTGTCGTCCAAGGGAATCACATCCGAAAGCGAGCCAAGCACCCGCGCACCGACGTCGTCACCACCCACATCCATGATCAGTCGGCTCTTTTCGTCGCGCAGGCTGCTGCGAATCTGCGGAACGATGATCGGCAGGTCGGCGTGGACGTTGGCGCCGGTTGGCGCGAGGAGATCGATCCCGGCATCAGCGAGGATCGCCCGCGCCGAACGGCAACGGAAATAGGGCTTGACGACATCGAGATCGGCGACGGTCACCCTCGACCCAGCGGCGGCGAGATCGAGCGCCCCGTTTAGGGCGATCTCGGTTTTGCCGCTGCCGAAGTGGCCGACGAAAATTGTCACCCGTCGCTCGTACATCCACGCTCCCGTTGTGGGGGTTCTCTTACAAAGGCTCGGCCTCGAGGCCAATGCCCCGTTCAATCTAGGCCAACCTCGTCGTGAATGCAAATTGTTTATTGAGACGCAGTTACAGCATCTCACCAACAGTTTCCCCGATTTTGTCACGAGGTCGAGAGTTGAGAGTTCCCGCCCAACCTCCCGCTTGCCTGAAGATGGAGGGTTCAAGATCCCAACTCTCAACTCTTAATTCTCAACTCCTAACTCTTTCCCTCCTCCGCCGTCATTCGGATGCGACGCGACGCGCACTCGGCATACCCGCTGCACGTCCGACACACGGGATCGTCGAGGAACCCGAACTCCGACGGCGAGCAGACGGTGATCGAGGGATCCTTTGCGGCATCGAGCTCGGCGAGTAGGGCCTCGTCTTCGACCGCAACCGACCCGTTCTCGCGCGCGCGGGCATCGGCCGCACGCACCTTCTGATCCCACGCCCGGTTGCGCTCTTCAGCCTGCGAGCTCTCGGCACGCACGGTGACCTCGGCCTTGCGCTTCTTGATCTCGAACATGAGCTTGCGCCGGCTCGGTATGCGGCGGGTGGCAAGGAAGAAGAGATAGCCGGCGGAGGTGCCGGCGATGTTGGCGAGACCTCCGACCAGACCCTGCGAGAGGCTCGAGTAGACGAGGATGGCCGCCGCAACGATGGCCAGGTACTTCACCTTGACCCGGATGATGAAGAAGAGCAGGAACTCGACCTCCGGGTAGAGGGTCGCAAAGGTGAAGAGCAGACAGGTGCCGAACCCCACATCACCGAAGAGCATGCGGCCGAAGGCCGCGGCGGTCAGCGACGCACCCAGGGTGGCGACGAGCCAGAAGACGAGAAAACGCGGCGAGCCCCAGCTCTCCTCGAGCGGTCGCGCCATGATCCACAGCACCAGCATCGAAATGAAAAACCAGAAGAGACTGCTGCCGTGGACGAACTGGTAGGTCACCAGGGTCCACGGCCGCGCCGTGACAAAGCCCGGAATGAGAGCCAGCGCCTGCTGCCCCCCTTCGATCATCGAACCGAGGATGAACACCGCGAAGTGGGCGAAGATCAATCCCTCGGTCAGATGCCACTGCTCTCGCTGCATCAGCGTCTCCCCAATCGTCGTTCCATCTCCTCCTGGCTCAGGCGAAGGATGATGGGCCGCCCGTGCGGGCAGCGGTACGGGTTATCGGTCGCCGCCAGGTCGACGAGCAACGCCCGCTGCTCGTCGATCGACAAACGGTGGTTGATCTTGATCGCGGCCCGGCAGGACAGCGAGGCCGCAATCTCCTCCTCGAGTTCGTCGGCCGCGCGCTCGGGGATACCGTCGAGGGCGGTCGCGCGATCGAGAATCTCTTCGATCACCCGGTCCACCTCCTCCGCCTCCAGCTCGGGCGGCACCGACGACAGCTTTATCGTCCCGTGACCGAAGATCTCGGCCTCGATGCCGACCCTGCGCAACAGCTCGGCCACCGATTCGAACGCCGCCGCGCGCGCCTCCCCGACCTCGATCAGGCGCGGCGTCAGGAGCCCCTGCGATGGTGTTTTCTCGCCCGCGAGACGACGAAGGATGCGGTCGTATAGCACCCGTTCATGGGCGACGTGCTGGTCGACGATCGCCAGCCCGTGCTCGTCCTCGAGGAGCAGAAAGGAGTCGCGGTACTGACCGATGAGGCGGCCGAAGGGAGTGTCCGCCGGACCCGGTTTCGCGCCCGACCGCATAGCGTCTCCCGCGGCGGACATCGCCGCCGGCGACGCGTCGTCCGGAGTTTCGAATCCCCCTCCATAGGCCGGATGTTCAAAGAGCGGCGACCCGGCCGCCGCGTGCCGTTGCCGGATCAATTCACCGTAACTTCCGGCCGCAGGGACCGCGACCCCGCCCCACGCCCCGCCGTCCTCGAGCTTGTCCACTGCCACTCGTCCCTGGGACGCCGCCACCCCCTCGCGCACCGCCCGCTCGACCAGGGCGAATACCGATCCCGATCTGGCGAAGCGGACCTCCGCCTTGGCCGGGTGGACGTTGACATCGACCTGGTCTGCGGGCAGATGGAGATCGAGGACCACGCGGGCGCCGCCAAAACCGGTCCCCCCGGCTCGCAGGGCCCTCATCACCGCGCCCACCAGCAGACGATCACGCACGACGCGGCCGTTGACCAGGAATATCAACATCGGGCGGCCCTTACCGCCGCCCGGAGCGAGCAGACCCTCGACCTCGCCGCCGCCGGTAGCGTGAAAGCGAACGACCCGGCCGCTCTTGCGCCATAGATCTTTGAGACGGCGGGAGAAATCCGGCGCCACGGGAGCATCGATCAGCACTCTCTTGCCGTGGCGGAGGGTAAAGGCGACATCGGGGCGCGCCAGGGCCGCGCCCCACAACCCTTCCTGAGCGTGCCGCAGCTCGGTCTCCGGCGCCCTCAGGAACTTTCGTCGCGCCGGCACGTTGAAGAAAAGATCCCGGACCTCGACCGTGGTCCCCCGCGCCCGCGCCGCGGCCTCCGCACCCAGAATGCGGCCGCCCTCGACACTCACCCGGACCCCGCCCTCCGCGGGATCGGCCGAGGTCAGAAGCTCGAATCGCGACACCGCCGCGATCGACGGCAGTGCCTCGCCGCGAAAACCGAGGGTGGCGATGTGGTCTAGCTCATCCGCCGACTGGATCTTCGACGTCGCGTGGCGCTCGAGGGCGAGAAGGGCGTCGTCGGGATCCATCCCGCAGCCGTCGTCGCTCACCCGGATGAGGCTGCGGCCGCCGTTGACCAGATCCACCTCGATCCGCACAGCGCCTGCGTCGAGGCTGTTCTCCACCAACTCCTTGACCACCGACGCCGGACGCTCCACAACCTCACCGGCAGCGATGCGGTTCACGAGCTCATCGGAGAGAACCTGAATGCGAGGCACGAGGGACATCATACCGATCCCGCCCAGCGCGCCCAGTAATCAGTAATCAAGTCATCAGTGATCAGTCAGCGATTACGGCGACATACTGATCACTCGATCACTGATCACTTTCCGCGGCGATGACTCAGGGATTTTCGAAGACGGAGGTGTCCGGTTTCGAGTCCGGAGTGACGACTCGATCCGGGTCGGCCAGATCCTCGCGAATCAGCAGGTCGATGAGGTGATCGCGGACCCCGCCGCGCCCCCGTTTCTTATAGAGGGCGCGCACGGTTGCGGGCCTGAGCCTGATCCCGGTCATGAGGCGGAGGTACTGGCAAAAGACCTTGGAACGGGAGATGAAGGACATCATGAGGAGGAAGAGGAGGACTGCAATCAAGATGACCGCACCAAGTTGATACAGGGCGCCAGGTCCGAGATCAAAATAATCCATGTTTGAAATTACCTTCCGTCATCCTCCGGCTCATCGCCGTTGAGCGCACGCGTCTCATCGACCTCGCCGAAGTGGTTTTCCGGAACCAACAGCTCGCGTCCCTTCGACCCGGCCGGCGGTCCCACCAGGCCCTCCGTTTCCATCATATCCAAGAGTCGCGCCGAGCGGGTGTAACCGAGACGCAATCTACGCTGGATGTATGACGCCGAAGCCTTGCGGGTCGACACGACGAGACGGACCGCCTGATCGTACATGGGATCCGAAAGCTCCTCGCCGTCCTCCATGATGGTCCGTCGGCCGCCGCGATCGGGAGGGCCGAGGGGGGCGTGGGACAGGATATCGCGTTGGTACTCGGGCTTGCCGAAGCGCTTGATGTAGCGCACGACGCTCGCGATCTCCTTCTCCGTGACCAATGGCCCATGCAGGCGAATCAGGTTGGCGCTGCCCGGCGGCAGGAAGAGCATGTCGCCATGACCCAGGAGGTGCTCGGCGCCCATCGAGTCGAGAATGGTCCTCGAGTCGACTCGCGAACGCACCTTGTAGGCGATCCGGCACGGGAAGTTGGCCTTGATGATACCGGTGAGAATGTCGACCGAAGGTCTCTGCGTCGCACATATGAGGTGCACGCCGACCGCGCGGGCCTTCTGTGCCAGACGGGTGATCGACTCCTCCACCGCCCGCGACGACGTGATCATGAGGTCCGCCAGCTCGTCGATGACGATGACGATGTAGGGCATAGGCTCGAGATCAGGAGCGTCACCATTCTCCTCTTCGGCCAACCTTTTCCGCGCGCGACGCAGCTGTACCGGGTCACGCAGGAGCTGGTTGTACTGCTGCAGATTGCGGACCCCGAGCGCGGCGAGCACGCGGTAGCGATCGTCCATCTCGGCCACCGCCCACCCGAGGGCGTTGGCCGCCTTCTTCGGGTTGGAGATGATCGGCGTCAACAGGTGGGGAATATCACCATAGACCCCGAGCTCCACCATTTTGGGATCGACGAGGATGAACTTCACCTCGTCCGGCCGCGCCTTGTACAGAATCGACATGATCATTGCGTTGAGGCCCACCGACTTTCCGGAGCCGGTGAACCCTCCCATCAGGAGGTGTGGCATCCGTGCGAGATCGGTGAAAAAAGCCTTGCCGCGGATGTCGACTCCGAGGCTGAGAGTCAGCAGCGACTGGGCCCGCTGAAACTCGGGCGCCTCGATGAGCTGCCGCAATCGGATGACCTCGGGGTCCGGGCATGGCACCTCGATACCCACGGTCGCGCGACCGGGAATCCGCTCGATCCGCACCGAATCGGTCCGCAGGGCGAGGGCGAGATCTTCAGACAGGCTCTGAACGGCCGAGATCTTGACCCCGGAGTCGAGTCGGAACTCATACGTCGTGATCACCGGCCCGGTGCGGATGTTGACCACCTCGCCGCGAACCTTGAACTCCTGGCACTTCAGGGTGATGAGCTTCGACATCTCGATCAATGCCGCCGAGTCGCGCTCGGGGGCGTCCTCCATCAGCTCCAGGAAGGCCTCTTTGGGAAGGTCGTAGGACTCCAGATCCTCGACGAAGTCGAACTCCTCCTGGACTTCCTTGCGTTTGGGCGCGGCCGCCTTCTTCACCGCAGCGGCGGGTTTCTCAGCCTTGCCGCGGCGGCCGGCGCTCGGTTGCCGGGTCTTCGGCTGGTCGGCCGGTTCTTCGACCATCCGCTCCTCGGCCTGTTTGCGCACGATCCGAAACCGTCCCCGCCCTTCGACCTGTTTGACCGTCAGCGATCCCTTGTAGTCGTCACTGCCTTCGATGCCGCGAATCTGGCGGTCGATCACCTTTTTTTTGGCGCGCTCCTCCTCCTTTGCCCGCCGCCGTTCGGATCTCTCGCGCCGTCGCTCGAACCAGGCGCTCTGTGCCCGCTCCGTGAGGCGATCGGCCACCGCGCCCGCCGATGCGCCCGACAGCAGGAGCACGCCGAGGATGAGCAGAAACACCAGCACGACCACACCCCCGACCGGTCCGGCAAACCCCCGCAGGAGCTCCGTTTCGGCAAGACCCACGAAACCACCGGTCGAAATGCGGCCGTCGCGGTACGGCAGATCACTGCCGAGGAGGCTGGCAAACCCCGGAAGGGCCAGCAACATCAACCCCCATCCCACAGCAGCGAGGCGCGGGTTGGCCATCGGCGACTGGCGCAGCAGCCGCCACCCGAGCACTGCAGCGGCCACCGGCAGCACGAAGGCCGTCAGACCGAAGAAGCTGAACAGGGCCGCCGACAGGGTCGCGCCCAGCCAGCCGGCAAGGTTGTTCGGCGTGTCGCGCAGAGTGGAGGCGTGGAAGGGGCTCGGGTCGAGGGGCGAGTGGGAGACGAGGGCCACGACGATCAGCAAGGCCCCCAGGAGCAGGGCCACCGCGACCGCCTCACGGACCACCCGCTGGCGCATCATCGGCCTCCCGAAACCACCGCCACGACCAGAATCCCGAGCGGGATGCAGTACCAGGCGAAACGGTGGAAGATGTGGCTCGACACCGTCTTGATCACCACCTGGAGCACGAAGTAGCCGGTGATCCCGGCGGCCAATCCTCCGGCAATGGTGGCGAGCCCGAATCCGTTGCCGGCGGCCGCCATCTCCGATCGCGACTCCACCATCTGGACGACGGTCACCGCGGCGATGGCGGGAACGCTCAACAGGAACGAGAATCGCGCCGCCCAGGACCGATCCAGACCTCCACCGAGGCCGGCGGCGATGGTCGCGCCCGAGCGGGACAGACCCGGAAAGATGGCCATCCCCTGGGCAAGGCCCACGAGCACGCTCTGCCTCCAGGTGGTCTCGCCCTCACCCACCGATCCACCTGGAAGAAACCTGGTGGAAGCGACCACGAGACCGGTCACGATCAGCGCTACCCCGACCCACACGGGCCGCTCAAAGGCTTGCTCCGCCATCTTCCGCAGGGGCAGAGCGACGACCGCAGTCGCGGCGGTGCCTAGGAACAGCAATCCGAGGAGCCGGCGGCCACTCGCGCTTTGAAACCATTCGGAAATCCGGCGCCGCTCATACCACACGATCGCAAAGGCGGTGCCGGTGTGGAGCAACGCGTCGAAGAGTACGCCCGGCTGCTTGAAGCCCGGGATCAGCATCTGCGCCAACGCGAGGTGACCCGAGGAAGACACCGGAAGAAACTCCGTCACTCCTTGCAGGATGCCCAACAGCACCCCCTGCCACAGCGTCATCCGGGATCACCGCCCGGCCAACGCGACCGTGGTATCGACAACACAAACATGCTCACTGAATGGTATCACTACCGGACAAAGTGTTGCCGAGTCCAGACTTATGACGGATTGTCCAGCTCCTCGGCGAGCCGCACCCAGCCACCGAGCGGGATGGTGCCCGGCCGCGCCGAGGGGTCGAGGCCGGCCGCGGCGATGCGCTCGACATTGGTCGCCCGGACCGCGTTGCTCAGCATCTTTCGGGGCATGGTCAGCGCCGGCGCCGCCAGCTTCAACGCTCTGTCCAACATGACCGGGTCGTGCTCGGGCGCCTTGAGATCGAGCACGATCACGCTCGAGACGACCTTCGGTCGCGGTCGAAAGGCCTGCGGCTGGACGTCAAAGAGCCGCCTCGCATCGCCCCACGCGGCACGTTCGAGAGCGAGCAATCCGTGACCGCTGCCCCCCGGTTCGGCCACCACCCGCGCCGCCACCTCTCGCTGCAACATCACCACCAGGCGGGTGAAGAGATCGTGGCGCGGCAACAGCCGGCGAAGAATTGCTGTGCCGACGGAGTAGGGGAGATTCGAGGCCACCTGCCACGGCGCCTCGCCCGCCAGAATCGGTCCGAGCTCCGCGCTGAGGGCATCGGCCGGCTCCACCTCCAGACCGCGGCCGCCAAATCGCTCAATCAGGGGCGGGATCAGGTTTTCATCGAGCTCGAGGGCCAGCACCCGCTCGAAGCGGTCGACCAGCGGCCCGGTCAAAGCTCCGCGGCCAGGGCCGATCTCCAGGACCCGCGGGGGGTCGTTGGCAAGAAGGGCAGTGATGCGCTCCGCAACGTCCTGGTCGACCAGGAAGTTCTGACCTAACCGGCGGCGTTTTGGCCTACCCATACACGCATTTTGAGTTTTGAGTTTTGAGTTTTGAGTTTCCGCTCGCCGCCCCGCAGAAATTGGGTGTGTGTGTGGAACTCAAAACTAAAAACTCAAAACTGAAAACTACCTCTTGCATGCCGCCGCCAACTCCGAGGCGAACTTCTCGACCTCGTCAGCTAGCTCGTCGCAGTCGCCCATTGCGCCGATGCGACTGACGATGGCCGAGCCTACGACCACGCCGTCTGCCCGTGCGGCCACCTTCGCGACTTGCTCCGGAGTGGAGATGCCGAAACCTACAGCCACCGGCAGACGCGAGACGTTTCGCGCCATGCGGATGTTGTCCACAAGACCGGCATCGAGCTCCTGGTGGCCGCCCGTCACCCCGGTTCGCGAGACCAGATAGAGAAAGCCACCGCCGAAGCGCGCCGCTGCCTTCATTCGCTGTCGGGTCGAGGTCGGGGTGACCAACATGATGAGGTCGATATCGCGGACGCTGATCTGCTCCTCGAACGGTGTCATTTCCTCGGCGGGGACGTCGGTGAAGAGCACGCCGTCGATCCCGGCGATCACCGAGTCCTCTGCAAACGCCTCGATCCCGTAACGCAGCACCGGGTTGGCGTAGGTGAAGAGCACGATCGGAATCTCGAGATCCTGGCGGACGACCTCGACCGCCGCCAGCACCCCGGACAGGGTGGCCCCCGCCGCAAGAGCGCGCTCGGCGGCGCGCTGGTTTGTGGGACCGTCGGCGATGGGGTCGGAAAACGGCACCCCGAGCTCGATCACGTCGGCACCCGCGCGAGCCAGGGCACGGACGATCTCGACGCTGCGTTCGAGCGACGGGTCACCGGCAGTGACATAGGATATGAAAACCGCCCGTTTCTCGCGCTTGGCATTCCTGAACACGTCACCCAACCGGCTCACGGTGCTTCGACCTCCACCCTTCCGACCTCGCCAAGGTCCTTGTCACCGCGGCCGGAGAGGTTGACGAGAACGTTCGTGTTGAGAGGCATCGACGGCGCGATTCTGGCCGCGTAGGCAACCGCGTGCGCCGATTCCAACGCCGGGATGATGCCCTCGCATTCGGCGAGCAGGTGAAAGGCGGCGATTGCCTCGTCGTCTCCGACGTGGTTATAGGTCGCCCGCCCGGATTTCCACCATGAAACGTGCTCCGGGCCGACCGCCGGGTAGTCGAGTCCCGCCGACACTGAGTGGGTGCCCATGATCTGGCCGTCGTCATCCTGCAACACCATGGTGCGGGTGCCGTGAAGAACGCCCGGCGCGCCCGCCTCAGAAAACCGAGCGGCATGATCGCCGGGTGTGATCCCCCGCCCGCCGGCCTCCACGCCGACCAACGCCACCGCTTCGTGCGGCACGAAGGCGGTGAAGATCCCGGCCGCGTTGGAGCCTCCGCCGACACAGGCCACGACAACATCGGGCAGCGTGCGGGTCGCTCGTTTGAACTGCGCCAACGCCTCGCGACCGATCACTGACTGGAAGTCGCGCACCATCATCGGGTAGGGATGGGGGCCGAGCACCGAACCGAGGATATAGTTGGTGGTTCGCACGTTGGTGACCCAGTCGCGCAGGGCCTCGTTGATCGCATCTTTGAGCGTCTGCGAACCGGCATCTACCGCCACCACCTCGGCGCCCATGAGCCGCATGCGAACGACGTTGAGCTCCTGCCGGCGCATGTCTTCAGAACCCATGTAGACCCGGCATTCGAGACCGAGGAGCGCGGCCGCGGTCGCGACCGCCACCCCGTGCTGGCCGGCGCCGGTCTCTGCGATCACCCGCCCCTTCCCCATCTCACATGCCAACAGGGCCTGGCCGATGGCGTTGTTGATCTTGTGCGCCCCCGTGTGGCACAGATCCTCGCGCTTGAGCCAGATCCGGGCGCCGCCAAGCCGCGCCGACAGCCGGCGAGCGGAAAAGAGGGGCGTGGGGCGGCCGACAAAATGCTCCAGTAGTTCGTCAAACCGCGACTGGAAACCGCGATCGCGACCGGCCTTGCGATAGGCCCGCTCGAGGTCGGCCAGCGACGCCATCAAGGTCTCGGGCACAAAGCGCCCCCCGTAGTCGCCGAAGTAACCGCGGTCGTCGGGAAGGGTCTTCATCGGAGGGACGATTCTACCTGAATCGATCATCGCAGAGTTTTTAGTTTTTAGTTTTTAGTTTTGAGTTACCCCCATCCACCCTGTACGAGTGGGAAGGGGTCGGTGGTCGGCCATTTGCTTGTGGGCTCGCGTCACGGTGCCCGAAGGGCGTCCGAAACTCAAAACTCATAACTCAAAACTCAAAACTGATGGCTATGGTCTCAACCTCTCGATGATCTCGGCGCTCACCCACCAGATGTCGGAGCTGCCCTGCCCGGACTGGGCGGAGATTCCCAGCAGCTCGTGGATGGTGCTCCCGGTGAGCGGCAAACCCGCCTCGGCGATGGTTCGCGACGACATGAAGAAGAGGTACTTGCCGTCCGGCGACAGCGACGCCGACCACTCGCGGCCCTCCGGCTGGTTGACGGCCTCGCCGAGATTGACCGGTTCGGACCAGACATCGTCGTCGGAGCGGAAGACCACGTAGTAGTCGACCCCACCGAGGCTGTCCTCGCGGCCCAGCGCGGGCACGATGGCGAAGCTCTCGTCCGGGGCGATGAAGACGTTGAACCGGTTGCGGCCGCAGTTGACCTCAGGCCCGAGCTTTTCGGGTTCGGTGTACACCCCGTCGACGAGACGCGAACGATAGGTCGCCGACACCCGGCCCTCACCTTCCCGGGTGAAGTAAAGGGTGCCGTCGGCGGTGACCGACGGGAAGTACTCTGGAGCGTCTGAGTTAACAGGCGGGCCGAGGTTGAACGGCTCGCCCCAACCGTCAACCTCTCGGTCCATTACCCAGATGTCCTGGTAGACCCAGCCCGGCTTCTCTTCCTGCCCCTGCTGCGGCCGCGTCGAGAGGAAGAAGAAGCGCTGACCATCGGGTGAAATGGAGGGCTCGATGTCCAGGTAGCGGCCGGAGAAGGGCGCCACCACCGGCTCCGTCCAGACACCATCCTTCATCTTGGTCACCATGATCATGGTGCGGTCGCCGACCGTGACAGAGAAGTAGAGCTCGTGACCGTCCGGGGTCATCGTCACGTCGCGGGTGGCGAGCCCGGTCGAGACCACGTCCGGTGCGAAGAGCCGCGGCTCCAGACCGGGCAGTTCCTGGCCCAGGTAGGGTCCGTGGAGCTCGGGAAAGGCGCCTGTAGAAACGTCCTCGGTGGCGACCGGACCGCACGGTCCGCAGCCGATGAGAACGAGGGCGAGCAGACAGGTGCTGGCGCGAATGTACATTTCAGATACCTCCCTGGTTCAGTTTTTGTACGGAGCATCTGCGGGAGGGTTTTAGCCCGCACTTGTGACGCGCTTCCTGCTTCGAGATTGCCCGTCCTTCAACGTGCTTCCCGTGAGGTGCCAGGCACGCCGATTCGCGGCGAATCGGGATGCCAGGCACCTCCGTTGAACGTGCACTCGACACGCCGGTTCACGGCGAACCGGCGTGCCTGGCGCCTCCGCCTCACATCCGTTTCCGATATCGTTAACGATGAGACGATTTCACGGCGTCGACGAAGTCGCGGATCTTCGCGTGGTCCTTGCGGCCGAGCACGCTTTCCACCCCGGAGGAGACGTCCACCATCGCCGGCCGCACGACCCGGACGGCCTCTGCGACGTTGCCGGGGGTCAGGCCGCCGGCGAGGCCGAAGCGAATGCCGGCCGGCCGCTCGGCGTGGGTTTCCCACGCCCAGATCGTGCCGTCGCCGGCGCCGGGATCGAGGAGCGGCAGGCAGCGCTCCGACAGCCAAGCCACCCGGTCCCAGTCCACCTCGACCCCTGCCGTGACGCGGCGGATCACCTTCTCGCCGAGGGCATCGAGGTACGAGTCGGGCTCCTCACCGTGGAGCTGGACCCAGTCGAGGCCGAGGAGATCGCGAATCCGCCGCACCTCGTCGAGCGGCGCGTCGCGAAAGACGCCGACCGTGTCGGCGCCGTCCACACGGCGGATCCAGTGGCCATGAACCTCATCGAGAGCTCGCGGAGTTCCCGGCACGAAGATGAAGCCCACCAGATCGGCGCCCGCCGCGACCGCCGCGGCTGCGTCCTCCGGGTTGGTCAATCCACAGATCTTGATCAGCATCGCCTGCCCCGATGACCTCGCATGATTGGAGAAGTGATCAGTAAACAGTGATCAGTCATCAGTACACACAACCGCTCTTCAACCGTGCACCGTCGGTTTGGACTGATCACTGATCACTTGCCGACTCCCCGAGGAGAGCCCGAACTGCCGCCTCCGGGTCCTCCGCCCGCACCAGGTGCTCGCCCACCAGGAAGGCGTCGTAGCCGGCGCCGCTCAGCCGCTGGAGATCCCCGGCGCCATGGATCCCACTTTCGGCCACCCGCACGCGGTCGGCCGGGAGCTCGCCCGCCATCGCCTCGACCCGGTCCAATCGGGTTTCGAAGGTCGCCAGATCACGCGCGTTGACGCCGATAATCTCGGCGCCCGAATCAACCACCGGTTCAGGATCCTCATCGACGAAGATCTCGAGCAACACCTCGAGATCGAGCTCCGACGCCGTGTTCAAGAGCTCCGAAAGACACTCCCGGTCGAGGATGCGCGAGATCAGCAGCACAGCATCGGCGCCCAAAACGGCCGACTCCTGAAGCTGCCTCCTAGTGACGATGAAGTCCTTGCGCAACACCGGAAGATCGACCGCCCTGCGAACCACGGCCAGCCACTGCGAGTCGCCGGAGAAGTGGGCGGGCTCGGTGACGACCGAGATCGCGGCCGCACCGCCCGCGGCATAGGCTCGGGCCAACGCCACCGGGTCAAAGTTCGAATGCAGGAGGCCCGCCGATGGCGACGCCTTCTTGCACTCCGCAATCACCGCGGGGCCGGGGCCCGCAAGGGCGCCACGCAGCGAGCGCAGACCCCGCAGCCGGCGGGTTTCGGCGGCGGCGTGCGCCGCCGACTCCAATCCCGGCGGCTCCGGAGTGATCTCGAGCCGCCGGCGAACATCGGCGACGACGCGGTCGAGCACGGTTTCAGACATCGTTGGCGGTGTCCGTCGAACGCCTCGCCAGCTCCTCGAGGAGCTCGAGGGCGGCGCCCGACCGCAGCACCTCCCGGCTGCGATCCAGCCCCTGCCGGAGATCGCAGGCGAGCCCGGCCACCATCAGCGCCGCGGCCGTGTTGAGGGCCACCGCCTCGGCGGCCGCCGAGCGTTCCTCGCCACCGAGGATGGCGCGCATCCGTCGTAGGTTCTCATCAGCGTCACCTCCCCTCAGCGACTCGGGTTGGCCGGCCTCGATGCCGAGAACGCCGGGATCGACGCGCCACTCGCCCGCGATCTCGCCGTCGCGCACCTCGAATACCGTGGTCGGGGCGCTGACCGAGATCTCGTCGAGGCCGTCGTCAGAGTGGACCACGAGAGCGTGTCGTGCACCGAGCTCCGCCAGGGCCGAGGCCATCAGGGGCTGCACCTCGTGGCCCCATACTCCAACCACCTGCCGTTCGACGCCCGCGGGGTTGGTCAGGGGGCCGAGGAGATTGAAGACCGTCCGCACCCCGAGAGCCCGCCGAACCGGCATCACTGCGGCCATCGCCGGGTGCAGCCGCGGCGCGAACAAAAAGGTGATGCCGACCTCCTCGTGCAACGCCGCCATGGCTTCGGGAGAATGGTCGAGGCGGACGCCCGCCGCCTCCAGGACGTCGGCCGAACCGCAGCGCGAGGAGACCGAGCGGTTCCCGTGCTTGGCCACCGGCGCCCCCGCCGCCGCGGCCAGGAACGCCGCCGCAGTCGAAATGTTGATGGTCTCAGCATTGTCACCGCCGGTACCACAGGTGTCGACGGCGCGCCCGGGTTCGGCGATCACAACGGACAGCGAACGCGCACGCATGGCGCGGGCCGCCGCCGCCACCTCCGCGCCGGTCTCGGTCTTGGCGCGCAGCGCAACCAGCACCGCGGCGATCACCACGTCCTCGACCTCGCCATCCATCACCGCGCCGATGAATGCCTCCATCTCAGAAGGCGACAGGTCGTTCCCGGCCAGGAGGCGGTTGAGGAGGGATTTGTGGTCGGTGGTGGTCATGAAGACACGCGATTTCGGATTTCGGATTTCGGATTTCGGATTTGCGTCCATCCGACCCCGAGAGAGGAGGTCGACCAACTCAAAACCAAGAACTTAAAACCCAAAACTCACTCCCCCGGCTTCCACTCGGGACGAACCGTCAATCCGGCGATGTCGAGGAATCTGGCGAGAATCTGTTTGCCTTCGTGGCATAGGTAGGACTCGGGGTGGAACTGGACGCCGAAGTGGAGGTGGTCACGGTCGCTGATCGCCATGACCTCGCCGTCGTCGGTCCACGCCGTGACCTCGAGGTTCGGCGGTAGGCTGTCCCTGTCGACGATGAGCGAGTGGTAGCGGGTCGCCTCGAAGCCATCGGGCAGATCTGCAAACAGCCCCTCGCCTTGGTGCCGGATCGGAGAGGTTTTGCCGTGAACTGGTTTCGCGGCGCGCACGACCCGCCCCCCGTGGACAGCCGCGATCGCCTGGTGGCCGAGACAGATTCCGAGCAACGGCAGATCCTTGGCCGCGCGCACCAGATCCATGCTGACACCCGCGTCCTCGGGCACCCCCGGACCGGGGGAGATCACCACCGCCTGCGGCGCGAGGGCCAGGAGCTCGTCGGTGGTGGCGGCGTCATTGCGCACGACCTCAATCTCGACCTCCCCGACCTCGGCGAGCTCCTGCACCAGGTTGTAGGTGAAGGAGTCGTAGTTGTCGAGCATGAGGATCACCGGGCACCCTCACCGCCTGAATCAGAATTTCGGATTTCGGATTTCGGATTTCGGATTTTCCACCCAACCCCCCAGCACCCTTGACAGCCGGGCGCGCGGCGGCCATTCCTAATTCCTAATTCCTCATTCCTAATTCGGCAGCGCATATCGCCTCCTCATTGTTCGTCTGTCCCGGCCGCTGCCGCCTCGGCCATCGCGACCGCTTCTACGAGGGCGCCGGCCTTGGCCGCGCACTCGGCGAGCTCCATCGAAGGAACCGAGTCGTAGACGATGCCCGCCCCGGCTTGGATCTGAACCGTGCCGCCGCGTTCCACCAGGGTGCGGATGGCGATGCACGAGTCGAGGTCGCCGTTGAGGTTTCGATAACCGACCGCGCCGCCGTAGACGCCGCGGCGGACCTCCTCGAGTTCGTCGATGATCTCCATTGCCCGCACCTTGGGCGCGCCTGAGAGGGTGCCGGCCGGGAAGCACGCGAGAAGCGCGTCCCACGCGTCGAGTTCGTCACGCAGCCGACCCTCGACTTCGCTCACCAGGTGCATGACGTGGCTGTAGCGCTCGACCTCCATCTCGCGAACCACTCTGACGGTGCCCGGGGCGGCCACCCGGCCGATGTCGTTGCGGCCCAGATCGACCAGCATCACGTGCTCCGCCCGCTCCTTGGGATCCTCCCTCAGCTCCTCCTCGAGGCGCCGGTCGTTGGCGGGATCGACGTCGCGCCCGCGGGTGCCGGCGATCGGACAGGTGGCGACGGTATCGCCGCTCACCCGGACCAGCATCTCCGGGCTCGAGCCGATGATCCTGGCCTGGCCGGTATCGAAGAGGAACATGTAGGGCGAGGGATTGGTCAACCGCAGCATGCGGTAGATCTCGGCCGCGGTACAGCGTGGCATCTTGCGCCAGCGGCGCGACAGCACGACCTGGAAGATGTCGCCGGCGAGGATGTATTCGCGGGCGCGCGAAACGGCGGCCAGGTAGTCGGCCTCCGGCGGTGTCGCCCGCCACCCCTCCCACCCAGCGCTCGATTCCGGAATCACGTGAGGGCGGGGGCTGTCGCCGCCGCCGAGCAGCGCCCGGTGCATGGCGGCGAGCCGTCCCTGTGCCGCCGACCACGCGCCGTCGACGTCATCGTTGATGCGGGCCGCAACCACCAGCAGAAGACGCCGGCGGGCGCGGTCGAGGGCCACGATCCCGTCGTAGAGCCCGAACCATGCGTCCGGCAGACCGCCCTCGTCGCGGCCGCTCGAAGGAATCGCCTCCACCAGCCGTACCGCGTCGTAGCCGAGGTAGCCCATTGCACCACCGGCAAACGGCGGCAGCCCATCGACCGGTGCGACCGTGCCGAGATCGGTGGCGCGCCGCAGCTCCGTCACCGGGTCGCCGGGGCACGGCGCCCCATCGACAAAGACCATGCCTCCACGCACCTCGACGACGCGGAAGGGGTCGGCGCCGACGAAAGAAAAGCGCGCCGCGCGCTCACTGCCTTCGACGCTTTCGAGCAGGAACGGGTTGCGGCCGTGGGCGGCGAGGCGGGAGTAGACCGTGAATGGGGTCACCGTGTCCGAGGTCAGCTCCTGCACCACCGGCACCACGTCGAAATCGCGCGCGAGCTTCGTGAACTCCTGTCTGTTCGGTCGGACTTCCATGCGCCTCCCTAGCCCGGTCTTCTCACCGGGTTCTATCGTCCCCGAAGGGCCTCGTCCGATGCGTCCCCCGTAGGATCCTCGATTCTGGCACGTCCGCCCCGAATTCGGACGAGGAAGACACAAAGCAGGACAGCGATAAACAGGCTGGTCACGGCAATTCCAAAACGGTACGCTCGCGGTTCAAACCGCAGAACAACAACCTGTCTCCCTTTTGGAACACGCAGGAACATGGTGCCGCCGTCCGTTTCCCCCAGTTCAGCCGCAGAATTCACCACCATCCAGTCGGGGTGATAGTTATGGTTGACAACAACGACCGCGGGAGTATCCGCGTTGATCGCCACGCGAAGCTCGTTGACCTTTACCGAAAGGCTGCTCTGGGCATCTCCTTCGACCGTGTAGGAAAGAGGTCGGGATAGAACCGTATGATCCACATAAGGCATGGGTTCGTTGCATTCTTCCACCGCCTGATTGCCCGCAATCTGCCTCATGGTCTGATCGTGGCCAAAACGGCCTCGCGTGAACCGGGCCTGGTGGTCGATCTCTCGTGGTACCGACCCAAAGGTCCGCATCCCCCACTCAAGAACCGGGTGAACCGCCATCGACATTTGCGCCACCATTCCGATGGCGATCACCAAAACGACCACCGTCGCCACGTGGCGCCCCCTTGTGCGCCCCCCAATATCACGATGAAGCACGTACAACCCGACCATCGATAGGACCGACAGAACCAGCAGCACGAGAATTACGAATCTATGGGCCGCATGCAACATCGTAAATGGCGGAATTCGCTGAAGTATCGTCCAGGGAGCGATACTTGCGAAGCTGCCAAACATCAGAACCACGCCAATTATGAAAATTGGCGCGAAAACCTCGGCCACAAGCCGCGGCCGACGTATTGTTGCGTAGACAGAAAGGACCGCAGGGATGATTCCACAATATGCGCCATAGGCTGCCCAAATATTATGCACAGATGCCGATGGAAACCCTAAGTACAATCCCATCTGATTCGACGAGAATAGAGAGTCAAAAGCCATCGCAAGCGTCAAGTAGTCCTCATCCATTACGATCCGCGGATTCGAGATGAACAGCGCAATCATCGGCAGAATCCGTGGTGCGCAAAGCATCAGGGCACCAAACATCCAACAAAACAGCATGATTATTGGACGCTTATCTCGTCGTATAATTCCATGTACGCTCGCCAAAATTCCAAGAATGATAACTGTGTAAAACAGCACTAAAATACCATCCTCGAGAATGATGACGCTGGTGACGATGATTCCTGCAATCGTCAAACCCGGCATCGGCCATCGACCTGACTTCATTGACAGCGATTGCCACTGAATCTGTTGCAACATCCAGCCGACCAGCAACGGCACCAGCATGAGTGGGAGAAATGTCGTCTGCCCATGAAGCAAACGAAACGCCAGGAATCCGTTTCCTATCCACACCGCCACACCAAATATGACGGTCCACAGTGGGAGGTTTAATGATTTCGCGATGACCATAAATCCGACCGGTACGATCAAGAGATGGATGAGTATTTCCATCTTAAATTGGATCACTGGATCAGAAATAAGTCCGATCCAATTAAAAGGAGAGAGCGCACCATATTCGGGATTGGCAAGCGCAGGCACGCCACCACAGATATATGGCATCCAGTGCAGTAATTGACCGTGAATCAATGCATCGTTTATCGCGAGCTGCCATGCCAGAAAACGATCCGTGTCGATGATCCCTTGGGAATCGAGCGGGAAAAGCAATGGCCAGAGAGAATAGACGCCCAGGCCGACGGCTGCTCCCCAAATCGATAGACGGTACCAGGGATTGTCATCTACGAAAGATGGGGGCTTTTCTATTTCAGTCACCTTCATGTACCGGTTACCAAAATACAATACATATCGGAAACTGCGCCGTTCCCACCGGGAGTTTCCCGGTGGGAACGGGGCGGCCCGCATCTGTCAGCAACTTTCGCGGCGAGGTCGGTCAGGGGCCGTGCCCCGTGGGATTCTCCGCCTGAGTGGCGCGGAGGGGTAATTGACCGTACGTCAAGCACCCCGACGCGAGAAAACGCCCCAGATTGCGGCAAATTGCGGGCCGCAGTAACGACGTGGTGAGAAGTGCGGGCTAGTTCCCGTCCGAAAACGGTGCTTTTCTGCAATCTCGGCGTCGATCTTCGGATTTCCTTGTGCGGCGTACAGGAGTACGCCTCCGCGCAAATCCTTGATCTCCTGGACCTTGCACGAAAATCGCTCG
>Ga0209013_10000215_pt1 | contig 49317 bp, 48 predicted proteins | sample Cruoilmetagenom2_FD_187291 | JGI IMG/M metagenome (GOLD analysis project Ga0209013, IMG submission 187291) | Oil polluted marine microbial communities from Coal Oil Point, Santa Barbara, California, USA - Sample 2 (SPAdes) (version 2) | ecosystem: Environmental > Aquatic > Marine > Oil seeps ...
ATCTTGACCTTAGCATTAAAGTAGAAGAAGAATAGCATACAACAATTCCAACCATGGAGTATTCATGCAGTGAAACTGAACCCTTTTAAAAAACCGACTCTGCTGAACCTGTCAAAAACCTGCGGTTGAGCCGCAAAAATCGACCCGGTCGGGCTCGGAAATTTATTGGCAGGTCTACCCAAAAACGAAGATCCCAACTTGTTGGTGGGCTATGAAACCAGTGATGATGCCGGCATTTATCGATTGACCGACGACCTCGCCGTCATTATGACGGCTGACTATATTACGCCACCGGTAAACGATCCGTATGTATTCGGCCAGATTGCGGCCGCCAACGCCATCAGCGATGTTTATGCCATGGGCGGTCGTCCTATCGCCTGCCTTAATCTGGTCAGTTTTCCCGCTAAGAAGCTGCCTTTTGATGTCCTGCACCAAATCGTCGCCGGCGCTTTAAGCAAGATTACCGAAGCAGGAGCGGTGCTGGCAGGGGGGCATTCCATCGAAGACGAAGAACCCAAATTCGGGTTGGCGGTGACCGGCGTCGTACATCCCGACAAGTTCTGGACCAACCGGGGCGCCCGGCCAGGAGATGTGTTGATTCTCACCAAACCCATCGGAAGCGGCGTACTGTTTAATGCCAATTTGAAACAATGGGTCTCCAAGAAGGCCATGGATGCCTGTGTGGCAGCCATTTCAACCCTCAACCGAACCGCTGCTGAGGTCATGGCGGGTTTCGACATACATGCCGCAACCGATGTAACCGGATTCGGACTGTCCGGACACGGCTTTGAAATGGCCAAAGCTTCTGAAGTCTGTTTGGAAATCGAAGTTTCCCGTTTGCCGATCATGGACGAGGCACTGGCGGTCTATAAAAAAGGGATGAGAACCGGCGTAAATGCTGACAACAGAAAGATGGTGGAAAAATATATGCGGTTTGAGGCCGATCTCCCCATCTGGCACCAAGAGATTGTATTTGACCCGCAAACCAGCGGCGGCCTTTTAGTGGCGCTATCCGAAGCCCAGGGAGAAGACCTCATCAACGCTTTTGGCGCAGCAGGCGTGGCCGCGGCAAAAATCATCGGTCGCATTCGTGAGGTGAAAGCGGCGACGTATCTGGTATTTAAGTAAAGAATCCGGGCTAAAGGTTCTCTACTTTTTCGGCGATAATCTTGGGCAAAGGTATCGCCTTCCAGGTATGATCGATGGCCACAAAGGTAACACTCCCTTCAGCCAGCAAGCGAGTTTCTGGAGGTCGATAAAAATGGAACTGAAAAATGATGGCTTTTTCCCGGATCTCTTTGATGGAGGTATGCATCTCCAGCAAATCCCCATAATAGGCCGGGGCTAAAAATTGGCAGTCGGCAGCCACTTTGGGCATACCGAATTTTTCTTCCTTGTTTCGAAAAAAAGTGCCGGGGTTTATGCCGATATGACGCAGGAATTCTTCAATACCCTGATGAAAATATCTGAAATAGGCGACGAAGTAAACAACACCATAGGGATCGGTATCACCAAAACGAACCTGAACTTGGGTTTTATGAACGAGCATTTTTCCCTCCTGTAGATTACAACATAACTATTTTCTTGAAAAATTTATGCGTTGTGTTTAGACGTTTGCAAAGGATTCAAATTTCCAAACGATTGTGGTTATAAATACAACAAAGAGGTCATGATGCGATTTTTCAAACATTCTATTCTGGTCTGCCTGCTTGTCTTTATGTACATAAACCCGCCGGCCCGGGCGGCTGGAGATATCGGGGTAAAGCTGGTTCGCCTGAAAACCACCGATGGAATACCGCTAACCGGTGTGATGCGAACGCCCCATAAGGCCCCAAAAAATGCCGGGGTGGTCATGATTCACGGCTACAGCGGCAATTTTTATTCGGGCATCATGGGCTTTCTGCCGGAAGCCCTTGCAGATCAAGGGTTTACCACCCTTGCCCTCAATATGCGTGATCATGACCGGGGTCCCAAAAAGAACCGTTTTGAAGACAACCGCCATGACATTGCAGCAGCAGTCCATAAAATGGCACAACTTGGATATAATTCCATCTTCCTCTACGGTCACAGCATGGGAACCAACCGGGTCTTATACTATCTGGCGAAAACCGGAGATCCCAGGATTAACGGCGTACTTTTAACCGGCCCTCCGGGCAATCTGTTCGAGTGGAATATTCACATATTCGGTATCGAAACTGCAACCCGCGTTCTCCGTCAGGCCCAAGATTTGATGGCCAAGGGAAAAGGAGGCCAATGGATGCTCATCGATCTCGGCCCTTTGGGGAAGGCGCTTTACACCGCCGAGCACGTTGTGAGCCTTAGAGGACCGGATACAGTCTCTGACCCATACCGGAACATCGCCCGAATTTCCAAACCGGCTTTCATTGTTCACGGCCTTGCTGACCGACTGGCCAATCCTGACATTGCTGACCGGCTCCGAAGCAGCGGAACGTCCGCCTCCGAGGTGACGGTGCTCAAAATACCCGACGCCAATCACCGTTTCAGCAATCACCAAGAAACGCTTGCGAACGTTCTATCCCGGTGGATGATTGAGCAGATCAATCCTTAATATAATTGTTCTAATTCACGGATAAGTCTTTTAATTTCTTTTTTTGTCAATTTAAGTTTAACTTTCCCTCCGCCGGGATGGGCAAGACTTAACGTACAGCCATCTCTATGTTCATCCACCTCCCATTTTTGTCCTTTGGGAAATACAGCGGATTTGTCCAGCCAGTCGTCCGGGTCAAATTCTGCAATCTGGATGAGAACGCCGAAGGCATCTTTGGGATGAATAAAGATCTCCTTCCAGAAATCGGCATATTCATTATACCCGAAATAAGGAATATTATGATCCTCCAGCTTCTGCATGGCTTTTTGGATATCCGGGGCCTGCAGGGAAATATGGTGAAGGCCGCCGTTTTTATTTTTTTTAAAGAAATTGGACAGAAAACTTTCCTCCCCGGTAGAACTTATCAACTCGAGACGAGAGAGGTCTCCAAATGAAAAAATTTGCCAATGATATTTCAATTTATGGTTTTTATCGCCCGCGCCGGGGATCGCCCCGAGTATATCTTCAAAAAAATGGCGTGCTTTTGCATAATCATTCGCGGCGATTGAGATATGGTCGATCCTTGAAATCATTTAAGAACTCTCTTGAAGACTGTTTCGAACTTGAGAGTAAATACCCGGAGCCATAACCAGAAGGCGGTCATTGATCTTTTGCCCATTCAGATATTCATTGATGAAAAAGTCGCTCCCATCCATCTTGCAGATTTTTCCGCCGGCCGCCTCAAGAATAATGCCGGCGGCTGCAAGATCCTGATAGGACTCATTGGCGATCACGGCAGCTTCTGCACGACCCATGGCCACATAACATATGTGGGCGCCAGTGCAGCCCAGATCGCGGATTTTTCCCGGAAATGTTGAACGGTAACGGTGGTGAAATCGTGAATACGTGAAGAGAAGGCTCTCGTCGTTGATATTCTTCAGATCTGAAACGCGAATTTCTTCATCTCCCAGAAAAGCATTTTGGTCGGCCCGTGCATGAAAAAGATCGCCGGTTGCAGGCATGTAAAACACGCCGAAAATCGGCCAGAAATTTTCAATGAGCGCCAGAGAGATGCCCCATATGGGAATGCCCGCCTGAAAGTTGGCCACACCGTCCAATGGATCGAATATCCAGATATAGCGCTTTTCATCATGGGTATAATCGGTGTCCGATTGATTGTTTTTAAACACCTGGTGTTCAGGAAAACGATGGTTCAGCTGATCCTGAAAAAATTCCATCAGGTGGGAATCCGCCTCTGTAACAAGCTCTTCGTCGAATTTAATACGGGAATTCCCTTTGCCATAATACAACAGCGCCTCTTCACCTGAACGGCGGATCACTTCCATTGCGAATTGAGCCAACACTTCAATCCCATGACGTTTTTTAGCAGTCATCTGCCCTCCTTATTTAAACGTGCCGATCCATCTTTATAAAAAGTGGAATGAATTAAAAAACCTAAAAATCTCCCAGGGGCCTTTTAAAGGTAAATTGGGCGGGATCTTTCACCAGCTTTTGGGATGCCTCTTTGGTATTGCTCCCCAAGGCCGAGAAGGGGAGAGATACAATAAAAACGGCGCATCCCAAGACGGTGGCAACGATTCCCAACGGTCTGACAAGCACAAGATCAGCGGTCATGGCGCCGGCGGTATTTTTCTCATCCAGGGACGCCTCCCGTGCCAAAACGGAAGTCCCCATTGGAACCAGAACAAGCGTTGCAATCAAAAAAAATACCATGGATTGTTTTGCAATTTTATGCATATTCTCCTCCTTAAATCGGTTGTAGAATTTCCGAGATGTTTATTTTATCTCCTTTTTTCGGGTGTTAATATAAAGTTGTGGTGCTGATGGCCCAGGCAGGATATTTGGATTTTTTTCGGGTGTGAGTTTTGAGAGTATGATGACGTTAATTTTTTGAAAACCGACGATGCGCATAACTTATTTAGAAATGGTTGAAAAATATCGACATTAACGCTATATTTTGGAAGGTTTTATAAAGAACGCTGCACGATTTTATCCGATTTCAATTGCAATGGGATTGAACCGAAATGTTTTTAAAATATCTAATTTTCACGGATAGTTTCCAGATAACAGCTTAAAGAAAAGCCGGTTGGCTGTCAAGAAAAAAGCCACCGCTTACCATCATGCTTTCTTTATACCCATAACAACAAGGCACTTAACCCAGTGACATCCGCTTCGATTTACATAGAGGTCGCCATTGCCCTTCCGGTACATAACACGTATACATACCGGGTTCCGGAAGGCCTTTCAGCGCTGGCCACCACAGGAAAAAGGGTCCTTGTTCCGTTTGGTCGGCGCAGGGTAACGGGATATATTTTGGGTTCCTGCAAAGAAATCCATCCGGAAGAGATAAAAACGGTTCTGGATATCCTTGACGAATCGTCGCTGTTTCCGTCATCCATGATACCTTTCTTTAGATGGATTGCCGATTACTACATGCATCCCATCGGAGATGTCATCAAGAGCGCACTGCCGGGCGGACTCAATGTTTGCGACGACCACATTGTGAGTATTACGGCAAAAGGGGAACAAGCCCTTGTCAAAAATTCGGTGACACCTTTGGAAAGCGAGATTTTAAATCTGCTGACCACAGCACCCTGCCGCCTAAAAGAACTCCGAAAAAAACTCCACAAGCAAATCCCCAATGCCCTGATGTATGCCATGGAAAATCGAGGGCATATTGAGCATTCATGTAAACTTAAAGGTGGGACAACAAAGCCGAAGGTAGAACGGCATGTGGCGTTGACCGGTTCAAATATGCCCGTAGACGGTCTTTCCAAATCAAGAAAAAAAATCCTCGATATGATCGAAGCGCAGGGTGAAATCTCGGCGAGAAAATTAAAGGCCATAGTTCCGTCTGCCCCGAACTTAATCAAACATTTAGAAGCGGACGGTTATATTTCAATTTTTTATAAAAGGGTTTATCGCGATCCCTTTGGTGAAACCATCAACTCGGACATCCCGCACAATCTTACCCAAGAACAGACAACTGTGGTCTCCACCGTAATGGCATCTCTGGGTCGAAAATTTTCAACCTACCTTTTAACCGGCGTGACCGGCAGCGGCAAGACCGAAGTTTACATGCAACTTGCGGCAAAGGCCATCGACGGCGGTTATTCCGTTTTAGTTCTGGTTCCCGAAATCGCCCTTATATCACAGATGGAGCGGCGTTTCCGGGCACGATTTGGTGAGCGCGTCGCCGTTCTTCACAGCGCACTTTCTCCGGGAGAACGCTATGATCAGTGGACCCGAATTGCCCGGGGTGAGGTCGCCATCTCCATTGGCGCCAGATCTGCCGTTTTTGCACCGTTAAAAAATATCGGCATTATCATCGTCGATGAAGAACATGACACATCCTACAAACAGGACAGTCGTTTGCGATACAATGCCAGAGATCTTGCCGTCGTAAGGGCAAAGCTTCAAAACGGTGTTGCCCTTCTGGGATCCGCCACGCCGTCTCTACAGTCCTACTATAATGTTAAAACAAATAAATTTAAGGGGGTTACACTAAAGAAACGTGTTGAAAAACGACCGCTGCCCAAAATAACAATGATCGATCTGCGAAAAAATAGAGATGTCAGGGGAATCCGGCGTTTTATTACTTCCGAACTCCACGAGGCAATGAGAACAACCCTTGCGCGTGGTGAGCAGGTTCTCCTTTTTCTGAACCGGCGAGGCTTCGCCAGCTATCCGGTCTGCTCAGCCTGTGGTGAAGCTATACAATGTAAGAACTGTGACATTTCTCTGACACTGCACCAAACGGCCAATGCATATAAATGTCATTACTGTGGTTTTACACGGGCGGCGGTATCGAACTGCAAGACCTGCGGGTCCTCAAAGATCAGGCTGCTGGGACTCGGCACTGAAAAGATCGAATCTACGGTGAAGACCCTTTTTCCGGATGCCACCGTGGCCAGGATGGATCGTGATACCACCCGGAGAAAAGGATCGATTATCAAGATACTGAAAGGCCTGAGAAACCAAACCATCGATGTTCTGGTGGGAACTCAGATGGTGGCCAAAGGACATGACTATCCGAATATTACCCTGGTGGGTATTATCTGTGCAGATCTCTCTCTCAACTTTCCGGACTTTCGAGCCGCAGAACGAACCTTTCAGCTTCTGGCCCAGGTCGCCGGACGTGCCGGACGGGGGTCTGTGCCCGGCAATGTAATCCTTCAAACCTACAACCCAGATCACTTCAGCATCTTATCTGCGACAGCTCAGGACTTTCAGGCCTTTTACAACGATGAGATAGGGTTCCGCGAAAATCTGAATTATCCCCCATTTTCAAGAATGGTCCAACTTAAAATATCCGGGAAAAACAAGGAAAAAACCCGGGACCATGCCCAGGCGTTGGGAGATCTCTGCTTTGATTTAAAAAGAAACGATCGATCCTTTTTGAGATCTTTGGAGATTTTAGGCCCCATTGAAGCGCCGATCCCAAAGATTGCCAAACACTACCGTTGGCAAATATTATTAAAAGGCCGAAGCGTTAAACCGCTCCACGAGTTTCTTCACAAGGTGTGGTTTGAGAACAGGGCTGCCATCCAAAACCGGGATGTCAAGGTTGTTCTGGACGTGGACCCGTTTTTTATGACTTAAATCCTGTATTCAGATACGGGTTGCCTGGCGTTTGCCGTGTCGATCCTTGCACAGGCAAAACAAACGGAACAGCTTAAAACAAAAAGATGCAACTTGACATTACAAAGGATGCAACTTAAGTAGTCTGTTCATGCCCTGTCGAGCAACCGGATGATGGGCCCCAAGATCCGATTTCTCAAACCCAATTACCACATATTATATATAGGAATTTTTCAACATGAAATTTAAAATCTGTGCTGCTTTCTTTCTACTGTTCTGCTTGGTTTTTTCCCAAACCAGTGCTTTTGGCGCCTCGAAACAAACGCCTCAATCACCATCCGCCGTTGTACCGGAAAGCCGTTACACCTTTGCTCAGGTTACAGACGGCACTGAAGTAACCCATGGTTTTGTTATACAAAACAAAGGAACCGCTCTGCTGAAGATCGAGAGCGTCAAAACCGGGTGAGGGTGCACCGCTGTCTCATACCCGAGACAGATCCCTGCCGGCGGCGAGGGAAAGGTTGTCATCAAAGTCGATACATCGGGCTACGGTGGAAGAACGATCACCAAAACAATAACGGTCAAAACCAATGCACCCGACCAACTCGCACTTCATCTGATCGTTTCTGGTAATGTTGAAAACTTTGTTACCATCGTCCCGAAGCGGGCCACTCTCCGCGGTTTTCCCGGCGATAAAATAAAATCAACCGTAAAGATCATACCTGAAAAAAAGTATCCGTTCAGAATTTCCGACGTCACGGCAATTAATGGCAAATACATCCGTTATACACTGGAAAAAAATAAATCTTCAGAAAATATGGAATATGTTCTGACGGTTGAAAACCTGAAAAATGATAAGGGCCGCTATTTTGATACCATCAAATTAACAACGGACAGCAAAATACGGCCGGAGATCAAAATCTATGTTTACGGTTACATCTCAGACCGGCCGATAAACCCCAAAAAATAAGATGAAAAATATCAAAGTTGTTGCTTTCGATTGTGACGGCGTTATGTTCGACACAACCAAGGCAAACATTGCTTACTATAATCAGATATTGGACCATCTCGGTCAGCCGCCATTGACCCCCGATCAATTTGCTTACTGTCACAGCCATACCGTAGACCAATCCATTGAATTCCTCTGTAATGACCCGGAAAATATCCAGGCGGCCCAGAGTTATCGGAAAAATATGAGCTATCTCCCGTTTTTAAAATATATGGTCATGGAACCCCATTTAAAACAGCTACTTAAAATGCTCAGGCCGACATATAAAACCGCAGTTGCAACCAACCGATCGGACACCATGGACCGGGTTCTCAAAGAACACGGCCTGGAAGGGTATTTTGACCTTGTGGTCAGTTCCATGGACGTGGAGCGTCCCAAACCTCACCCAGACCCGCTGATCAAGATTCTGGACCATTTTGGAATAGAACCGAACCATGCGTTATATGTAGGGGATTCGAACCTCGACGAAATTGCGGCAAAAGCCGCGGGGATGCCGTTTGTGGCGTATCAAAACAGATCCCTTTCCGCTGAGTTTCATATACACAGCTTGAAAGAAATCACAAAGATCCTTGATTTAGAAATAGGGTGGCAAGAAGACGTCACATAAAAAACATTGACTTCCATGGATTGAAGAAAATCTGCGCTGTAAATTTATTATATGGGTCGGTTATTGGTTGCCCAACCCATTGTTATCACCGCAGTCCGGGCATTCCCAGGTTATTCCGTTGCAAGACATCCCCCAGAAATTTTCCAACATGCATTCCTGACAAATAGCAAAGCCGCACCGGCATCTCCAGCAGAAAAGTGGTTTCTCCCTGCAGCAATGGCAGCCGCTTTGTCTACCAATGCGGCGTCTTTCTCTATAAGGCGTTCTTTTTACAGAGTTTTTCATGTTCGATCTTTATACATTTGTTCGTTACCACATCAACGCCTGCTTCTGTTAACAGTGCTGCGGCTTCCGGGTTTTCGATGTTCAGCTGCATCCAGAAGACTTTCGGCGACAGGCGGGCGGCTTCAAGGGCATGGGGCACAATCTGTGCGGAATTTCTGAATACGTCCACAATATCCACTTTTTCCTGGATATCATCGAGTGTGGCATGGGCTTTTTCTCCCAGAATTTCTTTTTGCCCGGGCCGGACCGGAATTATTCTGTATCCTTGATTTTTGAGATATTTTGCGACCTTATTGGAGTCCCTTTCGGGTTTGGGGCTTAAACCCACGATGGCAATGGTCTTTGCATTTTCGAGTGTTCTTTTGATTTCATCATCTTCGGTAATTATCTTGCCGGGTTTCATTTTATAATTCTTTAAGCGATCTTGCTGTTTTACTGAATTAATGATAGGAACAGAACGCTCAACAATATATTATGGTTAAAGATTGATGATCTCGTAAAAAGTCATGAATTCAACTATAGATGGCTAAGTAAAAAGGTTCATATCCAAGGCGCAGTATTTTTTCAGGAACGAGGCCATTCATGTAGTATGCCGAGTGTCTGAAAAAATACTACAACGCAGTAGATGGGACTTTTTACGACGCCATCAAGATTAATGCAACAAAGGAGCCGTGTCAACCGGCACCGAGCCGGAACGAACACAGCCCGCAACACCATCTGAAACCATATGAAAAATGACAGAACAGTATATCTTATAGACGGCAGTGCATATATTTACCGTGCCTACCACGCCATACGGGGGTTGAGCAATTCAAAGGGCCTTCCAACAAATGCAGCGTTCGGGTTCACCCGAATGTTAATAAAACTCATTGAAGATCGATCCCCGGAGTATGTGGTGATGTTTTTTGATGCCAAGGGACCGACTTTCCGGCACGAAATATACCCGGACTACAAAGCCAATCGTCCCCCCATGCCTGAAGACTTGTCGGTTCAAGTCCCCTATATAAAGAAAATCACCCATGGATTCAACATCCCGGTTATGGAAATGCAGGGTTTTGAGGCGGATGATCTTATCGGCACTTTCAGACGACGGGCTGAGGCGGCCGGATTTTCGGTTGTAATGGTCACCGGGGACAAAGATTTCGTGCAGCTGGTCACCGATACGACCATTATCTGGGATCCCATGAAAGAAAAAATCATCGATTTAGAAGGCGTTAGAAAATCTTTTGGTGTTGAGCCCGAACAAATGATCGATGTTATGGCGCTTTCCGGCGATTCGTCGGACAATATCCCCGGCGTTCCCGGCATCGGATCCAAAACCGCCCTGTCTTTGATTCAAACCTACGGAAACCTTGAGCATCTTTATGAACAAATCGAAACGATTACAAAGAAAAAACAGCATCAAAATCTTGTTCAATACAAAGACCAGGCCTTTTTGAGCAAAAAGCTGGTTAAAATCGATACGGATGCGCCGGTTCCATTCAATCCTGAAAACTTAAAATGCCAACCTCCGGACAACAGCAAACTGTCTGGCCTTTTTAAAAAGTTGGAATTCAGGCAATTGCAGCGAGCCTTCCCTCAGAAGGCCGATCTTTCAAATAAAAATTACCGTCCGATATTTGACATGGCGGCACTGTCGGATCTGCTCGTTCTTCTGGAAACAACCGAAATATTCGCCGTCGACACCGAAACCACCTCCAAGAATCCCATGGAGGCACGGATCGTAGGTTTGTCCTTTTCCATTAAGCCTCATGAGGCGTTTTATATTCCCTGTGCCCATACGTATCCGGATGCTCCTGCACAGCTGGCGCTTAAAGAAGTATTGAAACAGTTGATACCGGTGCTGGAAAATCCCAAGATCAAAAAGGTCGGTCAAAATATAAAATATGACTGGATGGTTCTTAAGCGACACGGAATAAACCTGGCCGGCGTTATCTTCGACACCATGTTGGCATCCTATTTGATCGACCCTTCAAAACGTGCCCACAACCTGGACCAGATCGCCCTCGATTTTCTGGATCACAAAACAATTACCTACGAGGAAGTTGCAGGCAAAGGCAAAAAAAACATGAGTTTTGCAGAAATTCCCATTGAAAAGGCCGCCCCCTATTCTTGCGAAGATGCAGATGTTACCTTAGCGGCCTATCATGTTCTGATGCCGAAAATCAAAGCCTCCGGTTTGATGGAACTGTTTGAAAAAGTCGAAATGCCCCTGGTGCCTGTTTTGATGAAGATGGAAATGACCGGGATATGTGTTGATCGGGAAAAGCTCCAGGATCTCTCAAAATCGTTTGAACACCAGCTCGAGTTGCTCGAAAAAATGATATATTCAATTGCCGGAGAAGAATTTAATATAAAATCGACCCAGCAGCTTGGAAAGATACTGTTTGAAAAACTCAAACTGCCGGTTCAAAAAAAGACCAAGAAAAAAACCGGATATTCAACGGATGTTAGCGTGTTGACATCCCTTGCAGACAAGCATGAACTCCCTGAACTAATTTTAAGACACAGAACCCTTGCCAAACTGAAATCGACCTATACGGATGCCCTGCTCGATATCGTTCATCCGGAAACCGGAAGAATTCATACCTCCTACAACCAAACGGTGACCGCCACCGGAAGATTGAGCAGCTCTGATCCGAACTTGCAGAATATACCCATCCGAACCGAAGAGGGGATAGAAATTCGCAGAGCATTTATTCCCAGAAAAGGGTGGACGTTGGTTTCCGCAGATTATTCCCAGATAGAACTCCGTATCCTGGCCCATTATGCCGATGATGAAATTTTGATTCAAGCTTTCAAAGCTGATGAGGACATTCATACACGAACCGCAACAGAAGTGTTCCAGGTCTTTCCGTCGTTTATAACGTCGGAATTGCGACGGCAGGCCAAAGTGATCAATTTCGGTATTGTATATGGCATGAGTCCTTTCGGCCTTTCCAAAGAGCTGGGCATCAGCCGTAAAATGGCCAAAACCTATATCGACAATTATTTCTCCAGATATAAAGGTGTGAAAAGGTTTATCGACCAGGCCATCGAAGATGCCAGAAAGACCCAAAGAACCAGTACCCTTCTGGGGCGAATCAGACTTCTGCCGGATATCAACAGCCCCAACAAAATGGTCCGGGAGTTTGCAGAACGTACCGCCATCAATACACCGGTGCAGGGGACAGCCGCGGACCTTATCAAACTGGCCATGATTTATGTGAACACCGCCTTCGGAGAAAAAGGCTTTAAAAGTGCGATGCTCCTTTCAGTGCATGATGAAATCGTATTTGAAGTCCCGCCTGAAGAGCTCGAACCCGTTAAAAATCTTGTGAAAAAAACCATGGAAGGAATCTGGGATCTCAAGGTGCCCCTGAAGGTGAATGTGGTATCGGGCAGTAATTGGGCTGAAGCCCACTAACCCGGATTTCTCATTAAACACGTATTCGATTTTTCGAAACCGTCACCGCTTACGCTTCGGATTTCTCGGGAGTTTCTTCCAAACCTTTCACTGTTTCTTCCACAGTTTGGTAGATAGACTTGAATGTCTCGTGAAAACCGGCGGGGCCCAGCCTTCCGGTTTCGATGAATTTCACAACGATTTCTTTGGTGGATCTGAGAATCAGCTCATCGACAGAACTCATTTGCGGCACCTTTCGTTAGGAGTTTTTACAATAAAATTGATCTGTTAACAGAAAAAACCTTCGATGTCAAGATTCTCACGAACCGTTTTGTCCCCGGCAGTTAAAAAATAATAAGGGTTTATTTGACACCAAACGTTTTCTTAATTATTAAAAGAGTGGATAATACCGGCCCATTGAAAATTTTCAATATATTTTCAATTAAATTATAATGGAGCAAGGAAATGATACCACCTTTTGAAAAGCATATAAAATACAATATTGAAAGTCCGGACATTGTAAAAACCGACGTTCTGACGCCCATCGAATATCAATATCGATCCCGAAGAGACGTTGATATCGTCATCCGACAACCGGAATACACATCGGTATGTCCCATGACCGGATTGCCCGACATAGGATGCATAACCATTAAGTACCGGCCGGACGAGAAACTCGTTGAACTGAAATCCTTGAAATTTTATCTGTTGCAGTACCGAAACGTCGGTATTTTTTATGAGCATGTGGCCAACCGGATTCTCGATGATCTTGTTGCCGTTCTGTCGCCCAAATTTATGGAGGTTACCGGGGATTTCACAGCCAGAGGCGGAATCACGGCCAGAGTTACGGCGGTCTTCGAGGGGAATACATAATGTCCAAGACAACCAAAACGCACGGTGCAAATCGGTATCACGTTGCTGCTATTTTATTCTTATTCCTAATTTTATCACTGATTGGAGGGTGTACAACCTACTCGTCCATGGAGAGAAAAACCAAGCGAATGGTCAGAGATCTTCGGGCTCCAGACAGTGATCTGAAAAAAAGGATTGGCATTACGCTTTTTGAAAACAAAACCGCTTTTTCTGATACGGAGATGCAACAAAGCTTTTTAATCGATCTGACGGAAAAGATAATGTCTTCATGTCCGGACGTCCTTTTGGAAAAACCGGGCGATTCCGGATATCCCGATTTTTTGGTAAAGTTACCCAGAAAGGCGTCCGGACGGATCGGCAACTACGATCTGGCCAAGTCCGGCAGACGGTCCGGTTTGAATTCAATTGTAACCGGAGCGTTAAATGATGTCAGAATCGATAAAAGGAAAAAAGGAATCTGGTGGTTTAAAGACATTCATCACTACGTCCAAGTGCAGATTGTAGCTGAAGTATACGATACCGAGACCGGCGCAAAGCTTCTCGACGAAAGTTTTATGCGTGAAATCGAAATCGATGAATCAGACTTGGAATCCACCGGTGCAGACGCTGAAATTAAGGCGTATATAAAAGATGATATTTTTAAGCAAATCGCCATTGATACGGGCGAAAAAATCTGCAATGCCGTGGTGTTAGATCCCTGGACAGGATACATTACTTCGACCGTTGACGATAAGATCATCCTATCCTCTGGAGAACGGGTGGGAATAAAGCCCGGGGACATATTTGAAGTTTATAACAGTACGGATACCTTCCAGGGCGTGGACGGTCACCGATTCTTTATACCCGGTCTTAAGACCGGAGAGATAGAAATAACTGCCGTCTATCCCGACACTGCTGAAGCTGTTCTTATTTCAGGCCAAGACATTCGGGCAGGCTTTACGGTTCGGCCAAAAGATTAATTCCACGGGCATAAAAAGTCTATCTTGCTCTTAAAAAACAAATGATCAATTAGGATTCAACTTTGTAAGCGACAATCGGTCGGTCAACCCCCTTTACGGTGACCGAAGGGAGGGTTTCAACTTTTATTTCGCCCGAAAATTTTTGAAACGTCGCATCGCTGATGAGGATTTCACCACCCTTTGCCATGCTTTGCAGCCGTGCGGCGATATTGACCGGCATTCCTATGGACGTAAATTCTTTGATTCTCAATGAACCCAAAATGCCGGAAAACACCTTTCCTGTTGATATGCCGATGCCGATTTTCAACCTCAATCCATTTTTTTTGTATAGTTTTTCATCGATTTTTTTTGCGCATCTCTGCATTTCCATGGCCGTTTCCACAGCACGGGTCGCATTGTCATCATCGGCCACCGGCGAGCCGAAAACCACCATAATACTGTCACCAATATGTTTGTCCACGGTTCCGTTATACCGATAAGCGATCTCACCCAGCGGCGTGAAATAGTCGTTGTTTAAAAAGTCGGCGATTTTGTCAGGTTGAACATGCTGAGACATCCGGGTGAAATCGCGAATATCGGAAAAAAGAATCGAAGCTTCATGGTACGTCGGCTTCAGAACCCCCGACGATTTTTCGATCTTTTGGTAAACCTGTTCGGACACAAACTGCTTGAGGCGCTTTCGAACGTGGATGGTGTGGATTTTGGCCCTGAGTTCCATATTGTCAAACGGTTTGGTTAGAAAACCGTCAATTCCGTCGTTGGTAGCCTGAATCGCCGCTTCCATGGTTGCGTATCCCGTAAGGACGATGCGGGTGATTTCAGGATTGATGGATCCGATGATGGCGAGGGTTTCGATGCCGTCCAATCCCGGCATTTTGTAATCGGAAATTACCGTTGTCGTGTCAGAAATGTTCTCTTTCACAAAGGCAATGCCGGTTTCACCGTTTTCGGCGGTATGGGTATTATACGGCTCCTGTTTAAGGGCACGGACCACCGAACGCCGGATGCCTTCTTCGTCATCGATGAAAAGCAGTTTGTCCATCGGTTCTCTCTTGAACTGCATCAGCTCGCCCAGTTGAATTTCAGGGATTCAACAAGGCAAGCGCATTCCCTGCAAGCGTGTTGAAGCGTAGCGGAAATCCCGCCTTACGGAGCTGCAGGGCACTTCAAACTTTGGAAGTTGATGGAATTCGACCTCGAACTCTGTAAATCAATTTTTGTGCCAAAACCGGATTTCTTTTAAACCCATTGGAAACGTTGGGGTCGATTCAGCACCGTATGCTTGAAATTCTTTGTTTTAAAGACGGTTACGGTGGTTAAAATTTTCCATCTTGATGATTTTGGTTTGCGCATTTAATCGAACCATAAAATCCATAAAAGCAGAATGCACAGAAAACGGTTCATATGCGCACATGTTTTTGTGCATTTTGACGCCGGCGATGAACCGATAACCACGCGGGACGTATAAACAATCTTTAGAAATTTCTTTTCGATACCGAAAGGAAAAAAGACCAAATAGTGTCTTGATATATCGTTGATAAAAAGTTATAAGATAAAATTTTTAGTATCCAGCTATACAGAATCTTCGAGGGTTAAAACTGATGACGTCGCCGAATTATAAATCCTGGCCTTTCAGAGAGGCCGACAAGTTACGCAAACGATTTTCAAAATCCGTAAATATTCCCATCCAGTTTGAAACCGGCTTTGGACCCAGTGGGTTACCCCATATCGGCACATTTGCCGAGATCGCTCGAACGACCTGGATACGCCGGGCCTTCGAATTTTCAACCCAGCGTCAAACCCAACTCATTGCTTTTAGTGATGATATGGACGGTTTGAGAAAAGTACCCTTAAATATGCCGCAACAGGAGATGTTGACTGAAAATTTGGGGAAGCCCCTATGTCGCATCCCCGATCCATTTGATGCGTGTGAAAGTTATAGCGCATATATGAACAAAAAATTGCTTGAATTTTTGGATAGCTACAAATTTGATTATGTGTTTCAAAGTTCATATGAAGCCTATACCCGGGGTGATTTTAATGAAGGTTTGGCCATCATTCTTCAAAAGGTTGAAGATATCAAACGGATAATTCTCCCCACCATGGGTGAGGAAAAGCGTACAAATTGGTCTCCGTTTTTCCCAATCTGCGAAAAATGCGGACGGATTTACAGCACCCGGGTGACCGCCTATGACGCTGAAAAAAATACCATCGACTACATCTGCGACCGAGAAGAAGGTTTGGTAAAAAATTGCGGAAATAAAGGGACGATTTCGATCTTTAACGGCCATGTCAAAGTGGGTTGGAAAATTGACTGGGCCTTGCGCTGGTATGCTTATGACATTGGATATGAGATGTATGGAAAAGATCTGATCGAATCCGCAAAGCTTTCCGGTAAGATTATCCGGTTAATGGGCAAACAGCCCCCCATAGGATTGTTCTATGAACTCTTTTTAGACGAAAAAGGTCGGAAGATTTCAAAGAGCATCGGTAAAGGGTTAACCATAGAATCTTGGATGAGTTACGCCCCGTTAGAGTCTTTGTTGTACTATATTTTTCAGAACCCAAAGCAAGCGAAGCGGCTCTTTTGGGGGATTGTACCAAAATCGGTGGATGAATACCTCACGGGTTTAAATAATTACGAAAAATTGGATGCCGAGAAAAAGCCTGATTCGACGATTTGGCACCTTTTTAATCAGGGCACAACGGTTCCTGATTACAGGACATCCATCAATTTTTCATTGATCAACAACCTCATTTCAGCGGTGGGTGCGGATGATATAGACTTAATATTAGAATATCTAAAACGCTATGATCCTTCTATGGATGAGTTCAGCGCTGTCATAGAAGATTTGGTAAAGAAGGCCATGAACTACTATCGGGACTTTATCTTGCCGAACAAGCATTATCGCACCCCGACCGAAAAAGAAAAAGAGATGTTAAAGGGTCTTCGGGATGAACTCGCAAATTATGATGGCGATGATGAAAACGAAATTCAATCCATCCCGTTTTCGGTGGCTCGATTGTTTGATGAATCGCCAAAGAACTTTTTTAAAACCTTTTATGAAGTGGTTTTTGGTCAAGAACGTGGACCGCGCTTTGGAACCTTTGTGCAACTGGTTGGCAAGGAAAAAGCCCTTTCATTGTTGGATACGGCCGCCAATACCTGATTCTGACATGGATGGCCCCAGCTGTTCCCAAGGGGCCCGGATATTGGGGATCGGTTTTCCGGCCATAAACCAACGGTCCTCTTACCTTTATTATGGGTCATCAAATCCGACCCATTCAACCTTCCAACCAATTGATATCATAAAATTAATATGCTGTTGCGGCCGTGATGGGACCGTCGGTTCGAGCCGGATCAGGAGCACCGAACATTTCAAAAAAAGTCGGTCTGGCTGGCCGGCTCTTTTTCTTGGACGCTCACTTTTTACTCAACCCCTCCCCCTTCTTCCCTTGACATAACAATTGTATTGGCTTAAAAAACCTTGTCATTTTGTAAAAAAAACGTTGATGCGTCATGATTAAAAAAAATCGTATGTCCTATACGTGTTCTTCGCTTATTACCGGCGTTGTCATATGCACGGTTCTGGTGATGATGCCCTTTAAGTCCTGGGGGTTGGATCAATTTGGGCAAAAACCAAGATTCGTTGAAGCACAACATTCAGACAAGTCTGTTGTCCATCTGTATTTTTCCGACAAAAATAATTCGTTTCTCATTGCAGAAGCGTGGAATCTTGGTCATTCTGACAATCCGGCTGAATTTGGCAAAGTCATCGTCGAAGCTCTGGCAAACGGTCCCCGCACAGGACTTATCCGGACGCTTCCTGAAGGTACGACCCTCAATGCATTCTATGTTACCCGGGATGGAACCGCGTATGTCGATCTGTCGGATAAAATAAGGCAGGCTCACCCCGGCGGAATTAAATCGGAACTTTTTATTATTTATTCAATCGTAAATTCATTGATATTGAATATCCCTGAAATCGACGCGGTGAAGATCCTCATCGGCGGACGTGACGCCATGACGCTGGCCGGCCATATCGATCTTCGCTTTCCCTTTAAAGCCAACATGCTTCTGATACGATGAAAAAAAAGATCCACATAAAAAATATAAGGAATATCGGCATTATCGCCCATATTGACGCCGGCAAGACCACCGTAACAGAGCGTATACTTTACTATACGGGCCGCTCCCACAAAATCGGCGAAGTTCATGACGGTGAAGCGGTTATGGACTGGATGCCCGATGAACAGGAACGGGGCATTACGATTACCTCTGCCGTTACAACCTGTCACTGGAAGGGATGCACGATCCAGATCATCGATACACCGGGGCATGTCGATTTTACCATCGAGGTTGAACGTTCGCTGAGAGTCCTCGACGGTGCCATCGGCGTCTTCTGCGCGGTTGGCGGTGTAGAACCCCAGTCGGAAACCGTATGGCGACAGGCGGACAAATATCGGGTTCCAAAGATTGCCTTGGTCAATAAGCTCGACCGGGTGGGTGCCGATTTCTTGGGCACAATCGAAATGATGAAAGAGAGACTGCGTGCGAATCCGCTTATTTTACAACTTCCGGTTGGCGCCGAAGATGACTTTACAGGCGTCATCGATCTCATCAATATGAAACAGATTATCTGGGAAGCCGAGACCCTGGGCGCTACGTATAGTTCAGAGGAGATCCCTCCGAGCCTGCTCGATTCCGCAACGGAATATCATGAAAAACTTATTGAAACCGTCGCTGAAGTCGATGATGATATCATGGAAGATTATTTATCAGAAACACCGATTGCCCCGGAAAATCTGATTGCTGCCATACGAAGGGCAACCATAGACTTGAAGCTGGTTCCGGTTTTTTGCGGCAGTGCGCTGAGAAACAAAGGGATACAACCGCTCCTTGACGCCATTGTGATGTTTCTTCCGAGTCCTGTAGACATCCCCCCCATCAAAGGTGTACACCCTGAAACCGGAGATTCGATGGTATGCAACGCCAAAGACACGGAACCCCTTGCGGCGCTCATATTCAAAGTCGCCATGTCAGAAGGCCGCAAACTGTCCTATGTAAGAATTTACAGCGGGACAATGCGCGTCAAAGCCGATACTTATAACCCTTCTCGGAAAATAATTGAAAAACTTTCCCGAATATTGGAAATGCACGCCAACAAAAGGGAGCGGATCGATGCTGCCGGTGCCGGAAGTATTGTCGGGGTTGTTGGATTGAAGGAATCGACTACCGGCGAAACACTCTGCTCTATGGATCATCCTGTTTTGCTGGAAAAAATGGAGTTCTACGAGCCGGTCATTTCTGTGGCTGTGGAGCCAAAGACCCAAGCTGATCAAGAAAAATTCGATCACGTCCTTGAAAAATTTATGGCTGAAGACCCGACCCTCAAGCTTAAAAAGGATGACGATACCGGACAGACAATTTTGTCCGGTATGGGAGAGCTTCATCTTGAAGTTATCATCAGCCGCATGCAGCGTGAATTTAAAACCAATGTCAACGTGGGAAAACCTCAGGTTGTCTACAGGGAAACCATTGCAAAAAAGGGGCGGGCATCTGCTGTATTCGACAAGGAGGTTGCGGGGCAGCGACACTTTGCCGAAGTAACCTTGAAACTGATACCACTGGACCGAGGTGTTGAAAAAAGATTCAGATCTGAAGTGGACAATGAAACCATACCGGATGTCTTTATTCCCGCTATCAAAGAAGGGGTGATGGAATCTTTGGAAAGCGGTTCGCTGATGGGCTACCCGGTTGTGGATGTAGAAGTGGTTCTCATGGGCGGGGTGTATAAAGAATCCCTGAGCACGGAATTGGCGTTTAAAGTCAGTGCATCCATGGCGTGCAAAACAGCGATTGAAACCTGCAAACCATTTCTCCTTGATCCGATTATGAATGTGGAAATTTTTATTTCAGAAGCTTTCATGGGCGATGTTATCGGGGACCTTAATTCCCGCGGTGGAAAAATTGAATCCATTGAACACAAAATGGGGGCAAATGTTATCAAAGCCATCGTTCCGCTTTCACGCATGTTCGGGTACTCAACCTCATTACGATCGGCAACTCAGGGCAGAGGGACATTTACAATGCAGTTCTCTCATTTTGACCGGTCTTGACGGCAACCGGTTTCAAAACCTCCTATTTTTCAGCTTTCGCTTTTTCTATCTGCTTTCCTTTGACGTCTTTCAACATGTTTTCAATAACGGCCCTTTTATTTGGATCATCCATAAGCTCCAAGGCCTTTTTCAGATGAAAAGCGGCATTTTTCAAATCCCCTTTTTTTTCGTAATAAATCCCCAAATTATAATGGGCATCATCTAGTTTTCCAAGCTTCCCATAGGTTTCACCCAGGAAATAAAAGGCACGTGGATAGTTGTATTTTTTTGCGATCAGCGCTTCAAACGTGGCGGCTGCATCCGTAAGATGTCCCAGCTCTGCCTGGGTCCGTCCGAGATAAAAGAGAATTTCCGGATCATTGGAAATGATGCTGGCGGCGCCTTCGAGAATACGGGATGCTTGCTCATACTGGCCGTCGTTGAAATAGATCAGGCCAAGATCTTTCAAGATATAAGGATCGAATGCTCTTTTGCCCAATGCTGCTTTAAGCTGCTCAACGGCACCTTTGGGGTCGCCTTTCCTTTCCAGAACCAGGCCGTATCCGTAATGTGCCAACGGATTGTCAGGATTCTTTTTCACCGCCGATTTAAACTGTATGAGTGCGGTGCTTTTATCCCCGTAAACAGCAACAAGTCGTGTGTGAGCCCTTTCAAAATAATAAGGATCCATCGGCGCTGCCTTTTTTTTATGTTTCTCGAGCCAGGTGTCGATATAGGCCATCCGTTCTTCTGCACCGGGATGTGTCTGTAAATACGTTGGAATCTCGTTTGAATCGAACCACCGTTTGCTCCGGATTTTTTTGAGTACATCCATCAGTCCTTTGCCGTTATATCCCGCTTTTCTTTCTATGTGGAGGCCGATCTGGTCCGCCTGCCTTTCGTCGTCACGGCTGTATGCCAAAGTCATGGATTGAGCGGCAGCCATAGATCCCATGGTGACGGCATTGGCTGCTGCTGCTCCCCCGGCGGCGCCAAGGAGCACACCGGCCACCATCCCGGCAAGGGTGGCCATGTTTATTTTTCGTGCTCTTTCTATTTTCTGGGAAATATGACGGCACACCACATGCGCTATTTCATGGGACAGTATACCTGCAAGTTCTTCTTCACTATCCATGGCTTCAAAGAGTCCGCTGTTTATAAAAATATGGCCTCCCGGGATTGCAAATGCATTATAAACATCTTCTTTTATGACATAAAAATGATAGGAAAACGGCTGGGGAGGAAGCACCGAGAGTAGTTTGTTGCCGACTTCGTTGACATAGTTGGCGATAAGAGGATCATCGACAATCTCGTAGTGAGCTAAAACGACTTTTATGAATTCCCGTGATAGCTCCTCTTCTTCTTGTAGGGTAATGCCGAAAGCGCTTTGAGGCGAAAGGGTGCTCCCCATGATAATGAGCGCAACCCATAGCAAAATCATTTTTTCGAAAAATTTCATAGTTCCTCGACAGAAGAGACCGATGTCCATCGATTCTTTGATTCAACCAAAAACAAAACCGGAGGTATTATCTTTTATCCACTATTATTGAATATTCAATGGTTAATAGTCAATTCATATCTGTATATGCCTTTTCAAACATCATAATTTATGATAGAGTTTCGCCAACATGACAGATATCATATGCATAGCCAATCAAAAAGGCGGCGTGGGCAAAACGACCACAGCCATAAATTTGTCCGCCGCCTTTGCAGTTTCCGAAAAAAAAACGCTCCTTGTGGATTGCGATCCCCAGGGAAATGCAACCACCGGACTCGGCATCGATAAAAATAGTATTGATACCTCATTATACCACGGAATGATTGGAGAAGTCGATGCGAACAATCTCATTTTGGACAGCGACATCGATACGCTGAAAATCATTCCCTCTCGCGTGGAGCTCATCGGTTTTGAAGTGGAAATGATGTCAAACCCGAAGCGTGAAATGGTGTTAAAAGACCTTTTATTCCGGGTTAAACATCTATTTGACTACATTGTCATCGACTGCCCGCCTTCTTTAAGCCTTCTGACCATAAATGCACTGACGGCGGCCGACTTCATACTGATTCCCCTTCAGTGCGAATTTTATGCATTGGAGGGCCTGGGGCAGCTTTTACAAACTATAAAACGTATCAAGCAGCATTTGAATCCAAAACTTAAAATCGCAGGGATTCTTCTGACCATGTTTGATAAACGAACAAACTTATCCCACCAGGTGGCTGAAGATGCTGAAAAATACTTCAAGTACCTGGTATTCAGGACCGTGATTCCCAGAAATGTCCGCTTGGGCGAAGCGCCGAGCTACGGAAAACCTATTTTGTTGTATGATGCAGCGTCTGCAGGGGCACAAAGTTACTTCAGCCTGGCCAAGGAAATTCTGCGCAATTTTAGTAGCTTATCAAGTCCGACCCAACGTCCGAAGGAACACTCAAAGCTGGACAACTAACTTAACTGAATTAAAATGAAAAAAGAAAAGAAAGAAAGAAAATCGGGATTGACCTCAAAAAAACCCAAAAAAATGGCCCTTGGAAGAGGTCTTGATGCTTTGTTGCCCGACATCAAACCCATCGAAAACATTTCAGAAGGATATTTTGATTGTGATATCGAGCAGATCCATCCAAATCGTTACCAGCCCCGCCTTCGGTTTCCAAACGATGAACTTGAGGAAATGTCCCGCTCTATTAAACAACAAGGAATCATACAACCCCTTCTGGTGAGAAAGGATCATCATGGCTACGAACTCGTAACCGGCGAAAGACGCTTGCGTGCCGCAAAAAAGGCCGGCCTGAAACAGGTCCCGGTTTTGGTCAAAAACATTGCCGATGCAGATCTTCTGGAAATGTCCATCGTGGAAAATGTTCAACGAGAAGATTTAACCCCCATAGAAGAAGCAGAAGCGTATCACCGTCTGATCACCGAATTCGGGCTCACCCAGGATCAGGCTGCGGTGCGGGTGGGGAAAAGCAGGTCTGCTGTTGCCAACTTATTAAGGCTTCGTCAGCTGCCCGAACAGATTAAAACCAGCATAATGGATGGTACCTTGAGCATGGGCCACGCACGGGCATTGCTGGGTGCTATCAACTCGGCCCAGCAAAACGCCGTATGGCGGGTCGTTGTTTCCAAAAGGCTATCGGTGAGGGAAACCGAAAGCCTGGTTAAACGTTTGAAAGCCGAACAGAAAAAGCCGAAACAGTCCTCGCCTGATTCTGAACAAAGATATTTTTTGAGCCTGAGCGACGATCTTTCGCGTCACCTCGGAACCAAGGTTCAGATTAAACGACGGGGGCAAAAGGGTAAGGTTGAGATCGAATTTTACAGCAATGACGATCTCGACCGTCTGCTCAGACGATTGAAGCAGATATAATGTCTATTCATATCATCATCGACGGCTATAATTTAATCCGACAGTCCAAATCCCTCTCCGCCCTTGACCGGCAAGATTTACAATTAGGCCGTGAAGCGCTCCTTGACATGCTTTCGGCATACAAAAAAATAAAACGCCACACGGTTACTGTCGTTTTTGATGGCACCAACGCACCGCCTTTTTCCCAGCACAAAGATCGAATAAAAGGAATCAAGGTGAAATTTTCCCGCCGTGGAGAATCCGCCGATACCGTGATTAAACGGATGGCCGCCAAACTAAGGGAAAAAGCCCTGGTTGTAAGCTCTGATCTGGATGTTATTCATTTTGCGGGCTCCAGAGGGTCGGCGACCATCGACTCTCCCGGATTTGAAGAAAAGATGTTCATGGCGGCGTATATGGATACCAAGGGAATGGACGGCGAAGAAGCGGTGGGGTGGGTTCCAACGACCAAAAAGAAAGGTCCCGACAGACGACTTTCAAAAAGACAACGGCGCAGCAGGGTCAAAATAAAAAAACTGTAAAAATTTGATGGTCTCGTAAAAAGTCCGTTTTGCTCGCTCAGTGACCATTTGGGGATCCAGGTATTCTGATTCAATAACGGCTCAAACCCATACATAAATCAGCGTAAAAAATCAAGGGCTACCCGATGCTCGTTTCCATTGACGCGGTTGGCATTATCTGATAGTCACACAACGGCTCGGAGCAGTTTTTCATAACGCTTTGAAATTTAACGACATGAATACAACAGAAAAAAAATCGGACTTGGTTCGGATATGCGTAATAGACGGTCAGGGCGGCGGCATCGGAAGCGCGGTCATCAAAAAACTAAAAGGCCTTTTCGGTGAAACCGTTGAAATTATCGCCCTGGGCACCAATGCAATCGCCACGGCCCAGATGCTGAAAGCCAAAGCCAACAGAGGAGCATCTGGAGAAAATGCAATTGTTCAGACGTCTAAACAAGTGAATATTATCATCGGCACGGTCAGCATTATCCTGGCCCATTCCATGATGGGAGAAGTTACACCCAAAATAGCAGAAGCCGTGGCTGGGAGCCCCGCAAAAAAACTGCTTATACCGCTTACCCAGGAAAATGTGGAAATCGTCGGTTTACCCTCAACGCCGCTTCCCCATCTTATTGATGCGCTTATCGAGGAACATTTAAAAGGGAAAATACCATGTGTGAAGCCAACGCGTACTTGATTGAAGGAGATGAGAAAATACTGGTTATGGAAGCTGTTGATACCGTAGAACCCGAGGAAAGCGGCATTAGATTGACCAGTATATTTGGAGACCAGAAATTCATACAGGCGCACATTTATTCGCTGGCGCTGGTGGACCACAATATTTTTCTGAAATCCTAACATCACGACTCGATACAATAGGCGGCTTTTATGCATAAATTTTGATGCGTTGAGCCGAACCAGCACGTGATAGATGAAAATATTAATTGCAAAGAACGCCGGTTTCTGCATGGGAGTCCGCAGGGCCGTTGAAATGGTCTTAGATACCCCGAACAAACACGAAAACCCTATCTGCACCTTTGGACCGCTTATACACAATCCCCAGGTTTTAAGCCTATTGGAAGAAAAAGGGATATCCATACTCGATGAAGTTCCGGATCACGGATCCGGTACGGTTCTGATTAGAGCCCATGGCGTTCCACCCGACACCAAAGAAAATCTGAAAAAAGCCGGTTTCAAGGTTGTCGATGCCACATGCCCCCGGGTTATCAAGGTGCAAACCATCATCCGGAAACATGCACGACAAGGCTGTGCAGCGATCATTATTGGAGACAAAGAACACCCTGAAGTCATCGGTCTTTTAGGGTATGCAGGGAATAAAGGGTATGTTGTCGACAATATCAATGATCTTGATTCGCTTCCTTTGTTTGAAAGCGCCATCATTGTTGCCCAGACCACACAGAACACCCTCTTTTTTGAAAAGGTCAAAACCTGGGCAAACCAAAATTTTCCGCACTACAAGATCTATGATACCATTTGCGATTCCACCGCCAAGCGCCAGGCTGAAGTCCATGACCTGGCAGATTCTGTGGATGCCGTTATCGTTGTGGGGGGATATAACAGTGGAAATACAAAGCGGCTTGCCCAAATTGCTCAAAAGACCGGCAAGCCGACGTATCACATCCAAGAGGAATCAGAAATCGATATGGATGCACTTTCTGAAGCAAGCTGTATTGGGATTGCCGCCGGCGCTTCCACCCCGAACTGGATCATCAATAAAATCTACAGAAAGCTCGAAGCCCTCCCTTATAAAAAGAAGCAGCGCTGGAAAAGGAGCGTGTTTGCCGCCCAGCGAGGCCTTCTTCTCACAAATATCTATGTGTCCATAGGCGCCGGATGCCTTTGCTATGCCTGTATCAAGCTTCAGGAGATTACAAACTTCTTGCCGTATGTATTTATATCCGTGCTTTATGTTCAATCCATGCATATCTTCAACAACCTGATCGGTACAAAGGCAGACCGATACAATGACCCTGACAGGTCTTTTTTTTATCACAAAAACAAGATCCCCCTTGCCCTTCTCGCAGTTACAGCAGGGGGCGTTGGGCTCATCATCGCCTATTCAACAGGAATGATATCTTTTCTGATCCTTCTCGGCATGAGCATCATGGGGCTTTCGTATAATCTGAGGCTTATACCGGCACATTTTGCAAACAGCAAATACCGGCGGATAAGGGATATCCCGGGATCAAAAACTGTTCTGATTGCAATGGCATGGGGAATCGTGACATCTGTATTGCCCCCCCTGTCCGTATCCGAGAATATTCGTCTGAGTACGGTCATCATACTCTTGTGGTCTCTAAGCCTGGTCTTTGTCAGGACGGCATTTTTTGACGTTCTTGATATGCAGGGCGATCGCATTGTGGGAAAAGAAACCATACCCATACTTCTGGGAGAAAAACGAACCCTGGGCCTTTTAAAAATGATACTGGGCATCAATTTTGGCATTCTGATTTTGTCGAGTGCCTTACATCTTTTTCCGAGTCTCGGATTTGCCCTTGCAATCTGCCCCGCTTTTATCTTCATCGTTCTTTCAGCCCACGAACGCGGTTATATGCTTCCCGGGATCCGGCTGGAATTTTTGGTTGAAAGTAACTTTGTTATGGCGGGCTTGATCGCCCTTTTTTGGTCTCTTCTTTAGTTTGATCCAATCGGCGGGCGGCCCGTTTTCTCGGTCAAACCGCTCCAAGGACAATGCTTTTTTTCAACCCGTGTAAACCCGTGCATTAAAGCTCCATAAAACAAAAACATCAGGATATCAAAAAATGACAAACAGAAAAAAATTGCTGATCGTTGGCGGTGTTGCAGGGGGAGCATCGTGCGCCGCAAGGGCAAGAAGACTTAGCGAAGATGCCGATATTATCCTATTTGAACGCGGATCCCATATCTCTTTTGCCAATTGCGGTCTCCCGTATCATATCGGGAAAGTTATTCCAAAAGAGCGGTCGCTTTTTGTTGCTTCACCGGAGTTGTTTAAAAGACAGCTTAATGTGGACGTAAGAACACAAAATAATGTCCGATATATTGACCGCAAAAATAAACGGATCGAGGTCGAAAATTTAAAAACCGGCGAAGTATACCGTGAAAGCTACGATGCCCTTGTCCTTTCTCCCGGTGCGGTACCCATAAAACCGGATTTCAAGGGGATAGACCTCCCTGGCATCTTTACCTTGCGCACCATTCCGGACATGCGCAAAATTATCGACTGGATTAAAACCCGAACGGTGAAAAAAGCTGCTGTCATCGGCGGCGGATTCATCGGTCTGGAGATGACCGAAAATTTAAAAATACAGGGAATAGATGTCTCCCTCATTGAAATGCTGCCACAGGTCATGCCTTTTTTAGATTCTGAAATTTCAGCGTTCATCCATGACCACCTTAAGTCCAAAGATATTTCACTCTGTTTGGAAAGTCCTGTTGCCGGATTCAGACAGAAAAACAATGGGATGATCGAGGTTATGATCGAACCCGGCAAAACGGTTGCAGCGGATGTGGTCATTCTTGCCATTGGTGTTCGTCCGGAGGTTGAGCTGGCAAAAACAGCCGGTCTTGCCGTTGGCAGCCTGGGAGGGATCCTAGTTGACGATCAAATGCGCACCAGCGATGAAAATATTTTTGCGGTGGGCGATGCCGTTGAAGTGCAAAACTTTGTCACCGCCGCACACGGCTTGATTCCGCTGGCAGGTCCGGCCAACCGTCAAGGACGAATAGCGGCGGATGTCATCCTTGGAAACAACCGAACTGCGCCGCCCCGATTCCGCGGGGTGCAGGCCACAACAGTTTGCGGGGTACTCGGCCTGACCATCGCTGCCACGGGCACCAGTGAAAAAGCATTGAGACAATTGGAGGAAAATGAAGATTTAAAACCTTACGAAAAAATTTATCTCACCCCGAATCACCATGCCGGATATTATCCCGGCGCAAAACCCATAACAATCAAATTGATTTTTTCGATGAAAAACGGACGGATACTGGGTGCCCAGGCCGTCGGGATGGATGGTGTCGAAAAAAGAATCGATGTGATTGCAACAGCCATCCAGCATAACGGAACCGTATTCGACCTTGAAGAATCGGAGCTGTGCTATGCACCGCAATACGGCGCTGCCAAAGACCCCGTCAACCTGGCGGGCATGATCGCATCGAATCTGATGCGGGGGCATACGTCAATTGTCCATTGGGAGGATCTTTCCGAGTCTGATGCATTTCTTCTGGATGTTCGCGGACCTTTTGAATTTAAAAGGGGTCATGTTGAAAATGCGGTGAATATCCCTCTGGCTGACTTAAGGAAGCGGATGTCGGAACTTCCCCGGAATCGGGAAATATGGACATACTGTTATGAAGGGAAACGGTCTTATTTTGCCTTGCGAATTCTGGAACAGCATGGTTTTAAAGTGGAAAATATTTCCGGAGGGTATTTGATGTATCTGGCCGTAAAACAATTCAAAGACATTGGGTAAAAAATTGTCCATCGGCGAACAGCCGGCGAGTGATTTTTCCGCATTGTCTGTTTATTTCCAAATGCTGGGTTCCGTACCGGACAGAAGTCTTTTGATGTTTTCTATGTGACGAAAACCGATGAATACGGCCGTTGCTGCGGCACATCCTGTGAAGACGCCGGAGCCGGTAGCCTTCCAGACAGCAACCGGCAGAACGGCGGCGGCGGCGAGGGATGCCGCCGAAACGCGGTTGAACCCGCAAACAAACAGAATAAAAACCAGAATTGCAACCCCCAAGGCCGGTGGTGAAATTACGGCAAAACACCCGGCTGCAGTTGCAACGCCTTTGCCGCCGTTTTTAAACTTCATATATATCGGATACAGATGGCCCATAAAGGCGGTAAAGGCAACCAGTGAAATGTAGAAAGACGTCCACAATTCATTTGAATTTGTTAGGGATACTGCCAACCATACCGGAACGGCGCCCTTGAGGACATCGCCGGCAAGGGTTAAAATCCCAAGCTTTGGCCCTGCCATGCGCCTTACATTGGTGGCGCCGATATTTCCACTCCCCTCCTGCCGGATGTTTACCGAGGTGAACAGCCGGGTCAAGACAAGACCCCAGGGGATGGAGCCCAGGAGATACGCAAAAAACGGCAGAATGAGAAGTTTAATCATTTAAGCAATACCACGGTGTTATTTTAATGAAACGATACCCAATGCAAGCCATACAGGGTGTATCGTGAAAATATAGTGGGTATCATATCACTATCGACCGTAATATCAAGTCCATATAATACCCCTCAAAGGAGAGCTTTTTTTACGTGAAACCTGTAAAAATGCCCATCGAAGATATTTTAGATCTTCACACCTTTAAACCCGATGAGGTTCCTAATCTTCTGGTCGATTATTTTTCCGCTTGTATCGATGCAGGTATTTATTCTGTACGAATCGTTCATGGAAAGGGCCGGGGAATATTGAAAAAACGGGTTCAAGGGCTTTTGAAAAATAATCCGGTGGTAAAATCCTATAGAAATGCACCCCTTCAAGCCGGCGGTTGGGGCGCTACCCTGGTAGAACTCAAACAAATATTCGAATAGCCATATGTAAGGTTGGCCAGGGTTGTCTGAGGTCGTATAAAAGGAAATTATTATCCGGTGGTGTTCCATGCTGAATTCCATTTTCCATGTTACCTGAATTACTCAATGTGTAACCAAAGTAATAGCAAATGTGGTATTTATTTCATAATTTTACGGTCTGTTCGCCGTTCGCTTGAGCTAACTATTTGAAATATCAGGAAGCGAAAAAATATCCTGATCCTGCATGATTTTTGCATGCTTGTAGCGCAACGTCGAACGCACACAAAACAGCCGGAGTTTCCTGCAGCGCCGTTGAAAGGGGATATTTGAGTTGCTTCAACAAACTGGGGAAATACGAACGCTGATCCAACTCAAGGAAGACTCTAAAAGAATTTGTATTGATTATGACCTATGAACTACCCGATAACGGCGGCCGGCGCTCAGAAACGGACCGCCGGGAATATGCCTACACCTCTTACATACCTGAACGAAGATCGGGTAAGGAACGGAGAAGTGGGTTGGATAGAAGGCTGAAACCCAGAACATCAGAATAAAAAAATAACCGGATATTTTGGATTTAAAAAGGTAGGGCCAGAAAAGGTCCTGCCTTTTTTATTTGACAATGCCTCCGAAATTCCTATATATAGTTTCATGTTAAAATTATTCTACTATATATAGTAGACCAGTCCGAAAAAAAACGATCCCTTTTTCTCAACCTCGGCATCAGACTCAAATTTTTATCCTCGAAATTTGCGGCCAGGAGTGTCCTGATGAGTGCTTATCCTTATCTTCAAAAAGAGCGCAGAAGCGGCATAGAAAGACGCAAAAGCAGGGTGCCGCAGGGAATATGTTTTGAGCTCGTCGACCGTAGGCAAAAAAACGACCCTTATTACGGTGGTCCTGAAAGGCGAAGCGGTATGGATAGAAGGGGTTTGATTTGGGATAGAAGAACACCCAAAGTACCCTGTTACCGCTAAATAAACCCTATGCCCGTCCGTACTTTCTATAAGCCATTTTGGGCGCTGGTTCAATCCTCCTTATTGGGCATCTTTCGAATATTTCCCCTTAATTGAGAGAGCGTCGACGCTGCTCCACCCGGTGAAGAAGATCCCGTGAATAGCGGAAATTTTCCGGTGTCATCGGCGAGCCGCCTCTAGAGTGCCGTTTCTCAGGGCAAACAATGTGGGATTTTTTTCAAAAAAGTGTTGCATTTTATAAAAAAATATGTTTATTAAGCTGAACAGTTCTTCTCAACCCATAAAAAAACAGAGGAAATATGGCCACCCATAAATTTGAATCCTTTTTAAAACGGGTTTATGAAGCCACGGGAATCGCATCACAAACCGAATTGGCGTCCGCCCTTAATATCAACCGATCGGCAATTACCCAAGCCAGAAAAAAAGATTCTATTCCAGACAAATGGATATTGAAATTGTATCGAACCTTTGGCCTAAACCCGGACTGGGTCGAAACAGGCTCTGGTCCAACATTCCTGAAACCATCGGCGTCCGGCGATTCCATATTTAAAAATATACCGAAGGTCAAAGCCAGGCTGAGTGCTGGCGGAGGTTCTTTTGAAGTCGGATCCGAAATAGAAGGTTATTATGCCTTTCGGAAGGAGTGGTTGACCACAAAGGGGAACATAAACACGATCGTTTTAATGGACATTTTCGGTAACAGCATGGAACCTGAATTAAAGGATGGCGATACCGTACTGATAGACGAGTCTCAAAAAGATATCTTGGCGGGTGCTGTATACGCTGTTGGCATTGATGATACGATTATGGTTAAACGGCTGGAAAAACATCCCAATAAACTTGTTTTACACAGTGACAACAAGGATTATTCTCCGATCTATCTTCAAGATAATGAAATAAATAGTGTCCGTATTATTGGTAAGATAATTTGGATTTGTCGGGAATTCAGGTAATTTTTTTTGTCGTTTGTGTTCATATTTATAAACTTTTTAAGAAATAAATAAACACAAACGGTTAAATGTGCAACAGCAGTTTTGTGGGCTTGGCAGTGCCATATGGGATCAACCTTTATTTTTGGCCATGAACCGGCAGACCGTTTTCAGATCCGAGGGCGACAGAATCGAAGATTTTTTCATACTGAAGTTCATAAATTTTAGGAGAACGAAAATGACAAGACACGAAGTTTACCCAGATTATCATGAAAGCTATGAATATCATGGAAACACCGCCATTGAAATAACCAGAAAACAGGGCCGAATGACCCTTAAACAAGATTGGATATTTTTCGATTCCGTTGAGGAGGCTCAAGATTTTTTTTATGACAACTAGAGGGATCACGGAGGATACCATGTCGGATAAAATCATTGATGGCATATTGGATTGTATTTTTATGGTGATGGTCTTAATACTGTCAATCCTGGGAACGTTGTGTTTCGGATTGTGACCCTGGCAACCCGGCGATTATTTCATGTCGGGTAAACGCCACGGGGTAGTGAGACCTTTGAAAAATGTTCATTTTTGCTCAAGTTCAAACTGAAGGTCCCGGACTTTGATCGGGAGAAGGCGGAAATCTTAACAATTTGAATACATTGAGTATTTCGAGGATAGCGCCAAAATTTCACTTCGCACACAATTTGAGACTGACCCCAGAAAAATAGGTTGCGCATTTCGCGGGGCAGGCGCAGAAATCGGGCAAAAAAGGCGTTTTGCAAAGGTCTCGTAGTATCCAGGGAATAAACATGCTATATTATATCTATCTGCGCCTTTATACCGGAAGCTTTCTCAATAACGAAAAAACGCAGTTTCATAAACGAAGATTTCCAATACCCGAAGATGGAACAGATTATTCCCCTGACAAAAGATCTGATTCGATTCAAATCGATGCACTCAAAACCTAGGGAAATTAGGCGATGTGTGTCGTTTATTGAAAATTTTTTAAACACCCACGAGATCGAATACAGGCGCCTCGAACACCCGAAAGTTCCGTCGATTCTCGTTGCCCCTTCAAGCGGTTTTGTCCCGGTATTGCTCATGTCTCACATCGATGTCGTCGATTCGCCGGATGAACGCTTCGTTCCTGTGGAAAAAGATCAAAGACTTTACGGCCGGGGGAGCCTCGATGATAAATATGCAGTGGCCCTGTCGCTGGTGCTGTTGAAAAAACATCTGAAGGGACTCCGAAAGCAGGGAAAACGCCCGGACGATTTGCCATTCGGAATTTTGATTACCAGTGACGAGGAAATTGGCGGCTTCAACGGCGCAAAAAAGGCGCTTCAGAAGATAAAAACAGACTTTTGCATCGTTCTGGACGGCGGCAGCGTCGAAAAAATCGTGGTTAAAGAAAAGGGTCTCCTCCGGCTGGAACTCATCTCAAGGGGAACGACCGCCAACGACCCAAGACCCTGGCGCGGTGAAAACGCCCTGGAAAAACTGATCGACGATTACATTAAAATTCGGACATATTTTGTTCGATCGGCCCCGGAACACTGGCACAGGAGTGTGAATATCAGCCGTATCGAGGCCGGAAAACGGTTTCACCGGGTTCCAAAATACGCCGAGGCGATACTCGACATCCGTTACACGGAAAATGACAACATGGAAGCCTTTATCGCCAAGATGCAAAAAGAATTGCACAGCACGGTGGTGATGGAAACCATCACCCCGATTTTCGATGAAGGTCCCTCATCTTATCTGGATCTGCTGTTGGCGATTTCAAAAAACACCGCGGTGGGATTTGAAGACGGATCTAATGACGCTCGATTTCTTTCGGAATACGGAATCAAAGGGATCGTTTGGGGTGCCGATGGTGACCAAAGTCAGCATTCCGAGACCGAGCACGTCAACGTTGAAAGCGTTTATTCCCTCTATCGTATCTTGAATGCCTTTATCGATCAGCTGCCCATCAGGCCGTACACTGTTTAAATTGTGGTGGTCGGCCAAAGCCGGCAGGCGGGGCCTAAGACGGGTTTTTGTATATCATTTCCACCGGTTGTCGCCGACATTTTTCAAATCGATATACTGTACCGTCCCCCGCTCATTGACAAAAGAGGTGAGAATCGAACTGACCAGACTGATCAACAGCGACCCAAACACCGCCGACCAGAATCCGGAAACCTCAAATCCGGATATCACACCCGATACCATCATCAGCATAATTGCGTTGATCACAAAGGTGAAAATACCCAGGGTCAATATATTTATGGGAAGGGTCAATATCAATATAATCGGCCGGAAAAAAGCATTCAGTATGCCTAAAATTGCCGCAGCAAAGAGTGCAGAGGGAAAACCACTGATGCGGATTCCGTCAAGCAGATATGACGTTACAATGATGGCAACCGTTAGAATTAACCACCTCAGGAAAGTTCCTTTCATAAATTTTCTCCTCGAACACCCTAAAAAAAATATTCGGTAAATATTGTCGTTTAAAGCGGCTCTTTAGAGGTCTCCAGGCTCAACAGTTTAGGGCCCTGTTTGAGGATGAATCGGTCGTCCACCGTCTCCCAGATCCATCCCGAAAAACCGTACCCCCCCACCGGCTTCTTGACAAAGGCGCCGGCCCATGTTTCCGATCGACCCTGATTAACCCCCACCGTTCCGAAACGCCCGAAAGTCATTTCACTGACCCGATGACAATAGGGTTCGCCGACGAGCTTCTCTTCGAGTCTGCGGGCCTCGTCATCGTTCCCGTAAATTGCGGCTCTCAGGCCATAACGATTGTCCCGTGCCAAAAGGACGGCCGCTTCAACCGTCGGAAACGCGCTGACGAAAACAACTGGGCCGAAGATCTCATTCTTCATGCCCAGCATATCCTGGCGGGCCTCCACCACCACCGTGGGATAAACCAGGCTGCCTTCGATGTGGCCGCCCAAAACGATTCGAGCGCCCCGATCCACAGCGTCTTTGAGCTGGGCCTTGATGGCCGAAACCGCTCTGGGACTCGCCACCGGCCCCATTTCAGTAGCAGGATCTTCGGGATCTCCGATTTTCACCGCCCGGCTGAAATCGAGAAACAGCTCAAGAAAATCGTCGTGGATGGATTCGTGCAAATAGACCCGCTCCGGAGCCGTGCAGGTTTGACCGGCATAAATGTACTTGGAAAAGGCCAGCTCCCGGGCCGCTGCCTCCAGGTCGGCACCGGGAAGAACAATAAATGGATCTTTGCCCGGTCCTTCGAAAACAAATTTCTTTCCAAGGTCCTTAATGGCGTCCAGATAGTGTATGGCATATTCGTCGGTGCCGAACAGACAGATTGCGGGTATTTGCGGATCGGCGATGGCTTTCTCGAGAAATTGCCTGCCGTCAGCATATTCAAAACAGATGGCGTCTCCGAAGATGGGCGTGTAAAGAGATTCGGTGAGTCGAGAAATTTCGGAGCCTCGGGTAGCGAATTTCACCCGGACCCGGTTTCCCACCATGAAAATGGACACGATGGCCGTGTTCAGCCAGGCGCTGCCGTTGTAGGGCAATGCCAGGGCAACTTCCTGATCCGGACCGCATATGGGAAGGCGGTCCGCAAATACGGACGCCATGTCGTCAAAACCCTGCAAGTTGCTAATGACAAGGTCCGTTTCGATGCTGCATTCTCTGCGTGTAAAACCGGTGTCCCGCACTGCGGTGGCGATCATTTGGTCCCGGTGTGCTGTGATGGCTTCAATTAATCGATGAACCTGATCCAGCTTTTCTTCAACGCCTTGCATGATTCCCCCATTTAGGATAGGAGCCTCCCGCATAGGGTTATATAGATCATTTCTGAAAAAGCAAGTCCTTTTCGTTGATTTCCCGAGTCTTGTTGAATCCTATCCCGGGCCATTCCTTTATACAATAGTCGAGCTGCCATTGACTGGTGGTCAGATAGGCCCTGGCCCCTTCGGCATCCACTGCAATATTGGACCGGTTTTTCTTCTCAAAATCCACCATCTTTTTGGGATCGTCGGATTCCACCCACCGTGCAACATGATAACCGACCGGCTCGTAAACCGCATCAACACCATATTCAGATTTGAGACGTTCCATGGTAATGTCAAACTGCAGCAGTCCAACGGCGCCGAGGATATAGTCATTTCCGGCAACCGGTCTGAAAACCTGAACCACCCCCTCTTCTGCGAGATGGCTCAACCCTTTTTGAAGATGCTTTGCTTTCATGGGGTTCTTGAGAATGACCTTTCGGAAAAATTCAGGGGCAAAATTGGGAATTCCACAGAACTTTAAGGGCTCTTTTTCGGAAAATGTGTCGCCGATCTTTATGGTGCCATGGTTATGAATGCCGATGATGTCGCCGGGATAGGCTTCCGCCACGTTCTCACACGCATTGGCCATGAAAATGGTGGCATTTGAAAATATAACATCTTTTCCGATTCTGTGGTGAACCGCCTTCATGCCTCGGGTGAATTTCCCGGAACAAATTCGTATAAATGCGATTCTGTCTCTGTGTGCCGGATTCATATTCGCCTGGATTTTAAATGCAAATCCGGAAAAAGATTCTTCGTAGGGAGAGACGTCCCGTGTCACAGAAGTCCTGGGGCCCGGAGACGGGGCGGTTTCAACAAAAGCGTCCAACATCTCCTTCACACCGAAATTATTGATGGCACTTCCGAAAAAAACAGGCGTCTGGTTGCCTTTCAGGTAATGGTCGAGATCAAAAGGATCTGCAACGCCTTCGATCAATTCGACATCCTCTCTTAACTCGTCTGCCTGGCTTCCAAGAACCTCATCGAGTGTCGAGGCCGAAAGGTCGTTGATCAAAATGCCGTCCCTGGGCCGTGTCTCCCCACCTGAAACAAAAAGATGAAGCTCTTTTTTATAGAGGTTGTAGACCCCCTTGAACCTTTTTCCCATGCCCACGGGCCAGGAAAGCGGTGTGCATTCGATCTGCAGTTTATTTTCGATATCGTCAAGGATATCAAGGGGTGCCATCCCCTCTCGGTCGAGCTTGTTGATAAAGGTCATGATGGGCGTGTTGCGCATGCGGCAGACTTCCATCAGCTTCTCGGTCTGGGTCTCGACCCCTTTGGCGTTATCGATGACCATGAGGGCGCTGTCAACCGCGGTAAGCACCCTGTAGGTATCCTCGGAGAAGTCTTGATGTCCGGGGGTATCCAAAAGATTGATCTCAAAGTCCCGATAATTGAACTTCATCACCGATGTGGTGACGGAGATGCCCCTTTCCTTTTCGATGGCCATCCAGTCACTGGTAGCATATCTTTCGGCCTTGCGAGCCTTGACGGCCCCTGCCTGCTGAATGGCCCCGCCGTAAAGCAGGAGCTTTTCCGTCAATGTGGTCTTCCCTGCGTCCGGATGGCTGATGATGCCAAACGTCCGGCGCCGGTCGACCTCTTTTTTGTTATTAACCATGATATATTTCTCTGATCTCTACAACCCATCGTGGCCAAGCGTTTACGAATGGGCGGTTTTGAAACAGCTTCTAGTCGGTTCTATTCTTTGGCGGCCGCATCTGATGCCGCTTCTGTCTGGAAAGCACCTGCTTGTGCAGCCGGATGGATCTTGGCGTAACCTCCACCATCTCATCATCTGCTATAAAGTTAATGGCCCGCTCGAGGGTCATGGGCTTCACCGGCGAACATGACGTGCTTTCATCTTTTCCTGAAGCCCGCATGTTTGTGAGCTTCTTCTCCTTGCTCGGATTGGCATTGATGTCACCCTCTTTATTGTACTCCCCAATAATCATTCCCTCATAAACAGGTTCTCCGGGGGCAATGAAAAGACGGCCTCTGGGTTCAAGGTGAAAGAGTCCGTATGCAACAGCGCGCCCCTGCCTGTCTGAAACAATTGAGCCGGTAAACCGGGTGGGAAAATCACCGCGAAACGCTTCATACCCTGCAAAAAGGGTGTTCATAATTCCGGTTCCCTTTGTGTCCGTAAGGAATTCATCTCTATAACCGATCAAAGACCGCGAGGGAATGGAAAATTCAGCCCGTATCCTTCCGCTTCCGTCATTGACAAGGTTTGTCAGCCGCCCTTTTCTCAGGGAGAGCTTTTCGGTCACAATCCCCAAAAAATCTTCCTCGCAATCCACAAACAGCTTCTCAATGGGCTCGAGGGTTTTCCCGTTTTCATGTCTGAAAATCACCTTGGGACGGCCGACAGAAAGCTCAAATCCTTCCCTTCGCATGGTTTCGATAAGGATGACCATCTGGAATTCTCCTCGGCCCTTCACAATAAAGCGGTCCCGGTCCTGGGTCTGTTCAAACCTCACGGCAACGTTTTGGAGCATCTCCTTGATCAGCCGCTCACGGATCTTGCCGGACTGTACGATCCTGCCCTCCTTGCCGCGCAACGGCGACGAGTTTATGGTGAATTCCATGGAGATAGTCGGCTCGTCTACGGTGATTCTCTTTAAGGATTTCGGATACTCCTTTGTGCAGATCGTGTCACCGATCATGACATCTTCGATGCCGGAAAGAACAACAATTTCACCGGGTTCTGCAATATCGGCCGCTTTGAGCGTCATACCGTCATATACCTGAAGCTTGGAGATCTTGAGGGGGAGGCGCTCCGCTTTATCATTGATGCAGGCCAAGGTATCATTGAATTGGGCATTCCCGTTAAAAACTCTGCCGATGGCGAGCCTCCCGAGATAATCTGAATACCCGAGATCCGACACCAGCATCTGGAAGGGTTCTTCCGGATCAAACTGCGGCGCCGGTATTTCAGTGAGGATGGTTTCAAAGAGAAGGTGAAGATTGTCCCGGCTTTCGGTGAGGGTCTTTTTCGCGATGCCTTCACGTCCGACGGCATAAAGATACGGAAAATCGAGCTGTTCCCCGTCTGCATCAAGGTCTATGAAAAGATCATATATCTCATCGAGCACCACATCAGGCCGGGCGTCCTTTCTGTCGATCTTGTTGATCACCACAATAACCTTGAGGCCGATCTCCAGGGTTTTCTTCAACACGAAACGCGTCTGGGGCAACGGCCCTTCAGAAGCATCGACCAGAAGAATCGCGCCGTCAGCCATGGAGAGTGCACGCTCGACCTCACCGCCGAAATCGGCATGGCCGGGGGTATCGATGATGTTTATTTTTACGCCCTTCCATCGCACCGAACAGTTTTTTGCAGCAATGGTGATCCCTCTCTCCCGCTCCAGATCCATGCTGTCCATGATTCTCTCGTCGACTTCGAGGCCCGGTCTGAAGAGACCGCTCTGCCTGAACATGGCATCAACAAGGGTGGTCTTGCCATGGTCGACATGTGCGATGATCGCGATATTCCTTATGTTTTCATTTCTTGCAGCGTTTTTCACTGAGTCCATTTCCTTACAAATTTAGTCATAAAAAAAACCGGGTCCTCTGGGCCCGGATCTTTGCTGTGTAACTGCCAGCTCATTAACATAAGCATCCAAACTTTTATTACAACCAATTATTCACGAATTGTTCACTCAAGTTTCGCTCTCGAACGCTTGCGCAACAGCATCTTTTCGTGATGTTTTTATCTCATCTTAGCGGTTATGGATTATGGCCATCTGTTTTCTGAAAGGCGATATATTTATCCGCCTCTTGAGGGCTTGCGGAAAGCACCTTTTGCCGTACGAAATGAGGCACCCGCCGTACGGGTATCTCTTCGAGTCCACGGCCGGTTGAAATTTTTGGGAAAAAATGTTAAAAAGTGCTTAAAGATCCGTTTCCACAAAGAGACGTTCATATTGTTTCGCGAGCTTGAAAATGAACACCGCTGCCGGCGCCGGGTGTTCACACGACCCTTTGAACCGCCCAAAACAGCACCATCCCGACGACAACGGTACCACCCAGGGATTTCGTTTTCAGCGCAAAAATAAAGGTCGGCAACGCCACCCAAAGCTCCGGCCGCCACAGGACCAGGTGGCGGGGCGTGCCGACGGTGACCAGCTCCGGCACCAAAAGGGCGCTGAGAATCGCCGCCGGAATCAAGTCGAGCCAATCGATCAACCATTGGGGGAGATTCCGCCGGGCCAGGAAAAACAGGGGAAACCACCGGGGCAGGTAGGTCACCAGGCCCATGCCGAGAACGATCCATAAATACCCTGTATGAATTGTCATTGAATCCATTTTCTGATACCGAGAGCCGTCGTTGCCGCGAATATGGAAGCCAGTACAATGTATGAACTGCCGGGAATTGACAGTGACAGAACTGCCGCCGCCAGACCGGAAATGATCGCCGTGATCACATAAATGCGCCCTTTGAGCTGAAATATCAACAGGCAGATAAACATCGCCGTCAGGGCATAATCGATACCAAAGGCACCTTCGGGAAAAAATTTTCCGCTGTATCCGCCAATGAGGGTGCTGGCAACCCAGGCAACATTTGCCGTATGGTTGACCACCAGCGCCGGATCCGGCCCCCAGGTCTTCCGGCTGAACCGGGCATGGTTTACGGCGAAACTTTCATCGGTAACGCCGTAGGCAAAAAGGGATAGTTTCTTTCGGGTTGTATCGCCCAAAAATACCGCCAGAGACGAACTCATGAGAAAATGCCTCAGATTCACCGCAAAGGTCGTAACAATAATCGCGGCTGCCCCGGCCCCTGCGGACAGCATGGATACGGCAATAAACTGAGCGCTGCCGGCAAAGACCAGAATAGACATGAGCATAATTTCAACCGGGTTGAGTCCGGCTTTCTGGGCCAGTACGCCAAAAGCAAGTCCGATGGGAATATACCCGAGGCAAATGGGCCAGGCCGCCGCCAGACCTTGAAGAATTGAAGCCTTGACATTCTGCCTGTTTTTTGGTGAATCAGACACCATCTTGTTACATTTCATAAGCACCTGAAAAATGGGTTACCCAGGGCCCCGGATCGGGCCGTTGACGACGATGGCTTTACCCGGACGCGAAACATTCGCCACGACCAGGGTATCGGTTTTCGCCGTCGGGGGCAAAGCAAAAATATTTATTTTTTTTTGGCAAACAAATTTTGTCAATTATTTTCTAAGCACAAGCACAAAAGACCTCCCGCTGTTGCGAGGATATATCACCGGAGGAAACGATGATTTCGGACAATCACCACACGCGCAGGAAGCTTCATACCAGAAATATCGAGATCTTTACATACGAATACGATGACAAAAGCATCGTCGCTGAAGGGGTGTTGAAAGAGAATATACAGGTTCCCATCTATGTTTCAGGTCGAGAACACCCGCCTCGAACCGTTCACCATATGGTTATCCAAATGCGCATCGAGTGTTCATCTCTCACCATCAAAGAAATAAAGGTTGAAATGCCGGGTGTTCCCTATGAGGCGTGCAAAGAAACAGCCGGCAGTCTCGACGCGGTCGAAGGTTTGAGAATCGCCCCGGGATTTACATCGAAAGTGAGAAAAATCCTGGGCAAAAACAAGCGATGTTTGCATCTGACGACACTTTTACTGGCCATGGCGCCGGCCGTCATGCAAGGCTACAAGGTTTTTAATGACACCCAACCGAGCGGCAGCGAAATTCCATCCGATGTGATGGAAAATTATGTGGTCGATTCGTGCTGGGTGTGGAGAAAGGGCGGCGCTCTTGCCAATGGATTGAACCCGGACTGACGGCAAACCGAAGGTGAATTCTATAGAATGACTTTTATTTTTTGAACCGGATGAAACGAATACAAACAATTGGAATTATAGCGCTATTGATTTTGGGCCTCGTTGCCCCGGGCAACACTGCATCCGTAAACACCCCGGATGTCCGCCGCTACGTTTACACCGGCGACGGAAGGCTTAATCTGGCCAGCGCAAAAAACAAGATGACCTTTGATGGGAGATACCGGACCGGCAAGGGCATCTATCATGAAAAGGCCCTCAAAGCCATCGACGGTCTGTTTGGAGCTGACCATGACCCGGGCGGTTTCACCGTATCCCTGCGGCTGATCGAGTTTATCGATTTTTTAGAAGATCGTTTTCATCCAGGGGCACGGATCACCATCGCTTCCGGATGGAGAAGCCCCCAATACAATACCGATCTTCGCAACAAGGGGAAACTGGCTGCAACGGCCAGCCTTCATCAATACGGGATGGCGGCAGACATTAAAATTGCCGGAACCTCGTCCAGAGACATCTGGAATTACATCAAAGAACTCGGGTTCGGCGGAACCGGCTACTATCAGGGAGAATTCGTACATGTGGATGTGGGGCCCGCCCGCTCATGGGATGAGAAAACATCCGGCGTGGGTACGGATATTTCAGCACACAACAAATTGATTGGGGTCGTAACAGACTATGATTTTTATGTGTCGGGGGAAACCATGGCACTGAGGTTCATCCGAATGACGTCCTTTCCCATCGGCGTCATGCCTGAATTTGTTCTGGAAGGTGTCCAAAAAGACGGTCCATCCAAGGAGATCGTTCGTTTTAAACCGTCGTTTGCATCGGCCGGCGCCGGCGACTGCCATCGGTTTTCCCATATGGACCCGATGGCGGGAATCCTTTGGCAAGTGCCCCGGGGTATCGCCCTCGGTGGATATACGATCCGTGCGTCATTCTGTCAAAGACAATGGGACGAGATGCCGGTTGAAATTTTTTCACCGAAATTCGTGGTTGTCCCCGACACGCAGAAGCAAAATTAGAGGTAAGGGTAAAAAGGTCCCGGTATGATGGAAATTTACAATGCGTTCGGGCTGAAGATTCGAACCTGCCAAGTCGGCCCCTGGGGTCTGAATGCCTATGCCCTGGTCTGTTGGGAATCCCGAAAAAGTGTCCTGATCGACCCTGGGGCCGATCCGGAGGCACTGGAACGACTGCTGGCGGAAAGCGACCCTGTGGCAATCGTGTTGACCCACACCCACTCTGATCACACGGGGTCCCTGGCTGAAATGCGAAAAAGACTGAGGGTCCCGGTAATGGCCCATCCCGGAGATGAGACTCACCGCCAGAATCTGGATGCCGACCAATGGCTACACCATGGGAGCACCGTTGACGTCGGTATTCATCAAATAAACGTCTATCATACGCCGGGCCACAGTGCCGATCAGATATCTCTCATGGTTGAAGACCCTCCTGCCGCCATGGTTGGAGATACGATTTTCCAAGGCGGTCCAGGCAAAACATGGTCTGCAGAAGAATTCCGGATCACCCTGGAAACATTGCGCAAAGTCGTCTTGTCCTGGCCGGATGAGACCCTCTGCTATCCCGGTCACGGGCCTGGGTTCTGCCTGGGGGATATGCGAAAGCATATCGAAAATTTTCTCAATAAGGATCATGGATCTTTTTTTGGGGATGCAACCTGGGATATGTAACGCCATTAAACCGATGGTTCCGACGACGGAACCTGTTTTTAGAAAAAAGATAAAACTTCGGAAAGATTTTTAATATGTCGACAGCAACGGGTATAATTGTCCTTATGGGCTCCGGTGAACTCACCGCCACAATGGTGGAGGTACACAAAAAAATCCTCGGCCGGCTGCCCGACCCTCCCAACGCGGTGTTTTTAGACACTCCCGCCGGGTTTCAGCTGAATGTCGAAGAGATTTCCCGGAAAGCGGTGGAATATTTTCGGGTTCACGTTCAAAAACCCCTTGCCGTCGCCGGGTACAAATCCGCTGAGAATACCACGGCATTTGAAGCCGAAACAGCGTATGATCTGCTGCGAAACGCACATTTTGTGCTGGTGGGACCGGGGAGCCCCACCTATGCGGTTCGTCAGCTTCGGAAAACACCGATTCCCGAAATTCTCAATACCGTCATTCAATCCGGCGGCTGCCTGGTGGCTGCAAGCGCAGCCGCCCTGACCATGGGCCGCCATACCCTACCCGTATACGAAATATACAAGGTCGGCCAGGAAATCCACTGGATCGACGGACTCGATATTTTGGCACCCTTCGGGTTCAACCTGGTTGTCGTTCCCCATTGGAATAACGCCGAAGGCGGAACCCACGACACACGGTTCTGTTTTATGGGAGAATCCCGTTTTCGGAAACTCGAGGCGCTTTTACCGGAAGATGCGACGATTTTGGGTATCGACGAGCATACTGCCTGCATCATCGATCTTCACGCACAGCGAATCGACATCCAGGGAATCGGAGACGTCACCCTCCGAAGAATGGGGCGTGAAATGAAATTCGGCAAAGGAGACCCGCTGCCGTTTGAAACACTGGCCGAGGAAATGGACATCGGAGAATGGACTCTAAAAGAGCCCGATGAAATCGATGGTGCCGTCCACCTGAAGGCCCCGGAAAAAACCGTGTTGAGCAGAGCGAGTGACATGGAAGCTTCGTTTCGCAACGGGCTGGCGCACCAGGATCAAAAAGTTGCCACCAATGCCCTTTTGGCCTTGGACAGCATCATCTGGAAAGCGCAAAGGGATTTGGAAGATGCCGAAAGCATTTCTCAAGCCCGTGAAATTCTGAGAGAATCGATTGTGCTTTTGGGAGCGGAATTGGGTCCTTCACCCCGCCGCATTCGAGAATACCTGGCACTATTGGTGGAACCCATGCTGCGATTGAGGGTGGCGTTTAGAAAAAAACAACAATGGTCGGACGCCGACAGCATCCGGGATATCCTTTTGCAAGCCGACATTCGCGTGGAGGATACCGAAGACGGGTTTTACTGGCGAATCATCGATGAAAACCTTTAACCCGCAGTTCCCATGTCCCATGGATTCGGACTGCGGAAACGGCACGGAAGGAATTGAATTCCAAATAACACCATTGGGATCCAACGAAAAATATTCATGATGCACAAAGAACACGCCATAAAGATCCGAACAGAATCCTTTGGGGGTTTTGAATCTATTTTTTTAAACGAAGAATTCGCCCTCGGCTGGAATTGTCTGTTTGTCCTTCCGGTGTGGCTGAAAACCTGGTGGGATATGTTCGGCGGCAATCAAGATCCGGAAATTCTGACGGGATATCGCCGGGGAAAGCTCATCGGCGTTGCGCCCCTGGCTGTGGAAGGAAACACCGCACGGTTCATCGGAGGAGAAAATGTCTGCGATTACCAGGATGTGGTCGTGGCCCCGAACCATCATGAGGAATTTCTGGGGGCCATCTTATCCCACCTGAAAAATAAAGGGATCCAATCCCTTGAATTGGGCGCCTTGAGGCCCGAATCCATCTCCCTTACACAACTGCCTGATATGGCCCGGCGAACAGGGCTCTCCGTGGTGTGTGACCCGGCGGGTATAAGCTCTGAGATCGAACTGCCCGGCACCTGGGACTCCTATCTCCAAATGCTGGGGGGCAAACAGCGCCATGAAATTCGACGTAAATTGCGGCGGCTTGACGAAGCGGGTCATGTCCGATTTCGGGTCATTAAACGGCCGGAAGAGATCTCGGAACATATGGACATCTTTTTTTCTATGTTTACGGCGAGCCGGCCGGACAAATCCGAATTTTTGACCGACCCCATGTTGTCTTTTTTTCTGCTGCTGGCCAGAAAAATGGCCGAGCACGGGTTTTTCAGGCTTTCCTTTTTAGACATCGATGGGATGCCGGCGGCCGGCGTCATGTGTTTCGATTACAACCATACGATTTTCCTTTACAATAATGGATATAATCCTCGGTTTGGCCGTCTGGGTGTCGGGTTGCTCAGCAAGGTATACAGTATTAAAGACAGCATCGAGCAAAAAAAGCTCCGGTACGATCTATTAAAGGGCAATGAAGTCTATAAAAAACGATTGGGAAGCACGCCGGTTCCCCTGTATCGTTTAAAGATCGACCTGGATGGATAAACGGGGAACAATCAAATGGAGTGTCGGCCCATGGCGTTGAATATTGCCATGCTCAGTATTCATTCGAGTCCCATTGGGGATTTGGGAACCCAAGATACGGGCGGTATGAGCGTATATGTTCGGGAGCTGGCCAAAGAATTCGGCCGCAGAGGGCATTGCATCGACATCTTCACCCAGCACAATTCCGGCCGGCACCAACGGGCCGTGGATCTATATGACAACGTCCGGCTCATCCACTTGTCCGGAGGAACCCGGGGCGCCGTATCCAAAGGCGCTCTTTATGCCTATTTGCCCCAACTTTTTCACGATCTGGAATCCTTTAAAATCCAGGAAGACATTGAATATGATATCCTCCACAGCCATTACTGGCTGTCCGGAGTTTTGGGGGCCATGGCCCAGTCCGCCTGGAATATTCATCACCTGCTCACGTATCACACCATCGGCACAGTAAAACAACAGACTTGTCCGTCGGAGCATGAGCCTGAATTGCGGCTGACCAGCGAACGAAGACTGGCCAGGGGTTGTGATGGGCTGGTGGTTGCCACCCAAAAAGAAAAGGAATATTTAAGCCGATATGATGCGGTGTCTGATGACAAGATTACAGTGATACCGTGCGGCGTTGATCTTCACCGATTCAAACCCTTGGACAAACCATCCGCCCGCCGGCAATTGGGATTTTCCGGCGATGATTTCATAGTACTCTACGTGGGACGGTATGCCCCTGTAAAGGGACTCCGCCGCCTGTTGGAAACCGTTGGCCGCCTGACACATCTTCCGGGTCTTCGGCTGGTCCTGGTCGGAGGCGACGGTCCCCACACGCCCATATTTCGACAGCTCCAGTCCGAAGCGACGGCCTTGAATATCCAAAATCGCGTAACGTTTGCCGGAAGGGTCGAACAGAAAATCCTGCCCCAATATTACAGTGCTGCAGATGTTCTCGCCGTACCGTCCTATTATGAGAGCTTTGGTCTGGTGGCTCTCGAGGCCTTGGCGTGCGGAACCCCCGTTGTGACGACACCGGTTGGGGCCATGGAAAAGATTGTAAAAGACGGCGTGACCGGATACGTGGCAACGGATTTGGATCCAACAAATTTTGCCCGTCTCATCGAAGCCGTTTGGTTAAAACAACAAGAAAACGGCCTGTCGCCGTCTAAAATTCGGGCCTCGGTGACGGAATTCACATGGGCACGATCCGCTTCTTTGTTGCTCGAAGCATACCGATCGGTCCCGTACGGACAACAGAAAAATTAACAAAAGGAGCTTCAATGTGTCGGATAGATCAGAAATAATGGTAATTACCGCCCATCCGGATGACGCAGAATTCGGTTCGGCAGGTTCGGTCGCCAAGTGGACCCGGGACGGTCGACGGGTTGTCTATGTTGTGTGCACCAGCGGGGACAAGGGCACCGACGATCCGGATGTAACGCCCCGACAGCTTGCGAAAATTCGAGAAAAAGAACAGAAAGCGGCCGCAGCGGTATTGGGGGTCTCTGAGGTGGTTTTCCTCCGATATCCGGATCAGGGGCTCGAAGATACACCGGATTTTCGAAAAGCCATCGTAAGGCAAATCCGAGCGTTTAAACCTGAAATGATCGTAACATCGGATCCATACCGGCGCTACATCTGGCACCGGGACCACCGTATCACCGGCCAGGCAACCCTGGATGCGGTCTTTCCCTTTGCCCGAGACCTGGCGGCCTACCCGGATTTGATCGAAGAAGGGCTCATGCCCCATAAAGTTCAAAAAATCCTGTTTTTCGGCGCTGAAGACATCAACCTGCGCATTGACATTACCGAGACCTTTGACCTCAAGCTCGCTGCCCTGCGCTGTCACGAAAGCCAAATGGCCCAGCTAAACATTCCTGATCTGGAAAAAAGGCTGTGGGAGCGGTGCCGGGAAATGGCCGAAGGGGCTGATTTCGAGGTGGCCGAAGCGTTCCATCAGGTGACGGTGTCCCTTTGATGGGGATCTTGGACCCGTTTTTCTGATATTGTACGGGATCTATGGGGATTCCAGCAACGCGTTCAATCGATCTGACAGCACCTCGGCGGTGGTAAAGCAGATGCCGTGAAGCCCCAATGTTTCAGCAGCCGTTACGTGCTCCAGGGTGTCGTCGATGAAGACGGCCGCTCCCGGTTCAACCCCCAGCCGGCCGAGGGTCATCTCGAAGGCCGCCGGATCGGGCTTGACCACCCCCTCGTCGCCGGAGCAGAAAACAACGTCGAACAGGTGGCCTATATTCCAATCCCCCAGCCAGTTCATCAAACCCGGCGGCGAATTGGAGAGCACCGCCAGTTTATAGCGGCCGTACAGAAGATGAATGAGTTCTGCCACACCCGGGTTGATGGCCTCATCGGTATGATACCGGCGACGAAACCCATCAATGTCTTCGGCAGCGTTCAACCCGAGTTCAGGTCCGATGGCGTACCAGAACGCTTGGGCGGTCTTTCGGCCCAGCAGTGCGTCTTTCCAGGCCCGGCTGCCGAACATGATAGGGTTGATGGAGCCGGGGGCGAGCCCCAGATCTTTCTCGTATCGAGCAAACAGAGCCGGCGGCTTTTGGACCGAGATGACCCGCCCGAAATCGAAAATTATTGCGCTTATCATAACCAAAGGGGTCAAGCGTTTGAAATAAAATCTTCCACCAATGAAAATGCAACATCGTCCGTGTATTGAACCGGTGGATGTTTGCAATAGTAGGCTGAAGGGGCTTCCAACACCCCCCCGACGTTTCTCTGAATGGCCAGCTTGCACAACCGGATGCAATCGATGACAGCGCCGGCCGAATTGGGTGAATCTTCCACGGAGAGTCTCAGTTCGACATTCATGGGCATCTCGCCAAAAATCCGCCCTTCCATGCGAATAAAACATATTTTCTGGTCATTCAGCCAAGGCACATAGTCGCTGGGGGCAATATGTATGCTTCGGTCTTGGAGCTTTTTGCGCATAACGGCCTGAACTGCGGCTGTTTTGGATTCCTTTTTTTGATGGACTCGGTCTTTGTCCAACATATTGAGAAAATCTGTGTTGCCGCCGGTATTTAACTGATATGTTTTTTCCAGTCTGGCCCCCCGTTTTTCAAACAGGTTCGTCAACGCGCGATGAACAATCGTTGCACCCATCTGAGATTTGATATCGTCACCGATCAGTGGAATCTTCCTGGACTTGAACTGTTCCGCCCAAAAAGGATCACTGGCGATAAAAACCGGTATGTTGTTGATAAACGAGACGCCGGCTTCCAAGGCACATTCCGCATAAAACCGGGTGGCGTGCTCCGACCCCACCGGCAGGTAATTCAAAAGGACTTCCGTGCCGGAATCCTTTAAAATTTCGACAACGTCGCCCTGGGTCGGCTCTTTTTGATCACACAGCAAAAAGGTGTAATCCGGTTCATAGTTTTTCATGTGTTCGGCAAAACCGTCCAATATTTTCCCCATGGACACCTTGACCCCTGCCCTTGGCATGTGATCCACAAACTTCTGGGTACAGTTCGGCAATTCAAAAATGGCGTCGTGAACGTCTTTGCCGACTTTTCTCTGATCGATGTCAAAGGCCGAGACCACCTCGATATCACCCGGCGTGTACCCGTTTATCGACCAATTTAAAATTCCAATAGCGTCATTGCGATTTTTTCCTCTGTAATATGTAATTCCCTGCAACAGCGCGCTGGCACAGTTGCCAACGCCGATGATACCGATTTTTATCGCTGACAATAGATTCTCCAATTACAGATTGATGGTTATAATTCGTGAAAACTTAAATAGCTTAACCGCATTTCTGGTTGCAAATGATGCGCCTCAACGGATACTTTTGCAATACTTGATTAATTTTTTCAATAGAAAATCCTAAAGGATTCCATGATCTACAGCTGTTAAAGACCGACGATCCCCATCGATGCCTTCAATTTTTCACGAACTTTTCATTTGAATTTCATAATTG
>Ga0209013_10000216_pt1 | contig 49258 bp, 48 predicted proteins | sample Cruoilmetagenom2_FD_187291 | JGI IMG/M metagenome (GOLD analysis project Ga0209013, IMG submission 187291) | Oil polluted marine microbial communities from Coal Oil Point, Santa Barbara, California, USA - Sample 2 (SPAdes) (version 2) | ecosystem: Environmental > Aquatic > Marine > Oil seeps ...
TGGAATATTCATGCTTAACCGATATTGTTTCAAAACTAAATAATAATTGCTTGTTAGTTTTAATTGTCTATTAAAAAACACATATAAAAAGGATGTTGAATTTTTCAGTCATTTGATTATAAGTCTCGCAACTTTTAAAAACCTTGTAGCTAACAAAAATTAATATGCCAGAATTTATTTCTCAAAATTAGAAATGCCTTCTTGCAACCACGCAAAATATTCTTCAATATCCGGGTTGTAGGCTGAATAATGATTTAAATTATTTCCGTTATGGTCTAATAACACATAATATGGTTGGGCATTGGCTTTATATTTTTCTATCTGAAAATCACTCCATTTATTACCAATTGTTTTTATTTTTCTACCCGTTGTTTCCGAAATATATTGCTCATTTTCAGGTAATTTTCTTTTGTCATCAACATATAAAGAAATTAAAACAAGTTTATTTTTAAGTACTTGTAAAACTTTAGGATCCGACCAAACCCTTTCTTCCATTTTTCTACAATTAACACAGGCGTGTCCGGTAAAATCAATTATTACAGGTTTACCAACCTTTTTAGCATAGGCCATACCTTTTTTGTAGTCCAAAAATGAAATAATATCATGTGGACCCAAGTGTGCTCCATCAGGTATTTCCCTTACAGTTCCTATACCACCATCACTTAACTTTGTGTAACCTACGCCATAGTTAGACTCACTATAATGCATGGGTGGAGGAAAACCGCTGATCAATTTTAAAGGAGCTCCCCAAAGACCGGGAACTAAATAAATTGTAAAAGTAAGTGCGACTAAGCCTAAACTAAGCCTTCCCACAGAAATATGTTGAACATCAGAGTCGTGAGGCAATTTTATTTTGCCAAATAAGTATAATGCAAAAATTGCAAAAATTGCTATCCAAATTGCCAGAAAAACTTCTCGTTCCAAGAAGTGTGTTTGTAAAACCAGATCGGCATTTGACAAAAACTTAAAAGCCAGTGCCAATTCTAGAAAGCCCAGTGTTACCTTTACAGTATTTAACCAGCCTCCTGATTTTGGTAGAGAATTTAACCATCCGGGAAAAGCTGCAAATAATGCAAACGGTAAGGCAATTGCTAACGAAAAACCAAACATACTTATCACCGGTGCGATCCCGCCTTGTGAGGCTGCTGCAACTAAAGCAGTTCCAACAATTGGACCGGTACATGAAAAGGAGACTATAGCAAGTGCCAAAGCCATAAAGAAGATGCCAATAAAACCACCTCTATCCGCCTGAGCGTCTACCTTGGTTCCCCATGAACTTGGTAAAGTAATTTCAAACGCACCTAAAAAAGAAATGGCAAAAATTATGAGTAGCAAGAAGAAAATAATATTGAACCAGACATTGGTTGACAAAGCGTTTAAAGAATCGGCTCCGAAGATGGAGGTAACCACTGTCCCCAATAATACATAAAGAATAATGATGGCCAAACCATATATAATCGCATTGCGAATACCAACTGCTTTATTTTTACTCTGTTTAGTGAAAAAGCTCACCGTCATAGGGATCATTGGAAACACGCAAGGTGTTAACAGGGCTGCAAATCCAGCAAAAAAACTAAGAATAAAAAGCGTCCATAAACTTTTGTTCTTTCCCCTTTTTTCTTGACTTTTTATTTCTTTGTTCGGATTAGTTTCGATTAATTTTTGAAAGGGTTTATTTTCCTTTTTGTCTACTTCAATTTGTTGCAAAGGAACGATCTTTTCCTCAGCTACTTCGGTGTTGTCATCGACGTCAAATACCAGATCAACTTCAGTTGGAGGCAAACAACTTTTATCATCGCAAACCATAAATTCCAAGACACCATTTATGGTAATCTTGTTTTCGGTCAACAATTTTATACGTTGTTTAAAAATAACTTGATCTTCAAAGTATTTGATATTCATTTCAAAAACAATATCAAACTCCTCATGACCTTCTCCTTCCGTTACTTTACCAACTAGTTCGTAAGCACTTTTATCCTCCTCAAAATTGATTGTTGTTGGTATTGGACCATCTTCCGGTACATTTTGAGAATACAAGTGCCATCCATCATCTATGGTCGCTGTTATGACTAAATCGTATTCAGTGGAAGAAATTTTTTCAGTAGAAGTTTCCCATTTAACAGGGTTGAAAATTTGTGCATTTATTGGGGCTGTAAATGCAATTAAAAAAATAAATATACTAACTAAATGTTTCATGTGTTTATCCTTATTGTTTTTCATCCCGATAACTATCGGGAGTCACATGCTGCCTGCCGCAGGCAGGTTCGCTATTAATATTTCCATTGGTGAGAAAATTTTCACATGCTCGTTTCATTTTCTATTTTTAATATTTCAATTGTCTCATTAGTTACCTTAAAACGATCATCCTTACGTTTACCAATTACCCAAATAATTTCATTTTCTTCGGTGCAAAGTAACCATATTTTCTCCTTTTCCAGGATCGACAACTTTTCATCTTTAAAATACTTGCTCAACTTCTTTTTCCCTTGCATTCCAGCGGGGTAAAAGTAGTCTCCTTTTTCCCATTTTCTTACGATGAGAGGAAATTTTAACAAATTTTTATCAACTGTAATACCATCTTTAGACCCACTTCTTAATGACGGTAAATTACTTTTCTCTAATTTTAAACAGAGCTCTTTGTTAGTAAATTCTTTGTCGTTTTCATGAATTAACGAAGTGTTGATTTTTCCATTTGATTCTACTGAGGTTAGAAGTAAAAAATCTCTATCCTTTACCAAGCGATGTGTTTTACTAAACATTTGTTTCCCGCTCTGTGCATCCAATAAACTAACTATCTCCTTCCAATCCGTAAAGCCATAATTTTTTAAAATCTCAAATAAGTATGCTTTGGAGTTAGAAAGTGCTTTTATTTTACCAATATGAAATTGATGAATATCGCCTTGTAATTCTTCAATTTCATGTAAAATTGATTCCATTCTATCTTTAATAATCTGTTCACTTCCCTGTAAATTATCAATTGTTCTTGCGAACGTATTCATAAAATTTGGATTTAAATCTTTAAGAATAGGAATAAGATCATGACGCAATTTATTTCTGAGATATTTCGTTTCTAAATTAGAACTGTCTTCTCTCCATGCAATGTTGTGTATTTTCGCAAATGTTTCAATTTCTTCTCTTGTAAATGGCATTAAAGGCCTGATAATATTGTTGTTGATCACTGGTATCCCGGTAAGGCCGTCAAGGCCAGTGCCGCGTGTTAAATTGATTAAAAAAGTTTCCAGACTATCATCCAAGTGATGAGCGGTAATTAAATAATCAAAATGATTTTCAGAGATTAACTCATCAAACCACTCATAACGCAATTCACGAGCTGCGAGTTGTACAGATATTTTGTTTTTATTGGCATAACTAATAGTATCAAAACTTTTTACGAAAAAGGGGATCAGTAAATTTTGAGCTTCTTTTTTTACGAACAATTCATCCAATTCAGAATCCTTTTTTCGCAAATTAAAATTACAATGTGCTAAAGATATTTTAAAGTTTAAATTTTGGAGTAAATTAATACAAACAGTACTATCGATGCCACCGGAAGCTGCGATCAACAATTTTTTGTTCTTCAAAAACGGAAAGTTATCTTCGATATGTTCTTGAAAATGTAGTTGTAAATCCATTTATATTTGCCACGATTTTGGCAACAAAGGTACTTTAATTGTAGAATATGAATAAAATAAAAAGCCCTCTGATAAAAATATTATATCAAAGGGCTTTCTAAGGTATTATTAATTAATTTTTAACCAATAAATTCTTGTTCATTCTAAGTTCAGATAGCACACTTAAGGCCTCTTCAACATATATATCGCGACTCAGATTTTTATGCCAAATTTCACGCTTCTCCCTAAGTACAGAATCTCTTTCTATTAAAGGAATTTCATGACTTGGAAACATAAATTCTAAATTATTACTATACTCAGAAATTTCATCAAACGCCCTACTTTCCTCTAAACGTCTGTCAATATCCATTTTGTATTTTTCATAATTTAAATGGATCATATTATCGTCTCTTCCTTTTTTTAACCATCTCGCGTTTTCATCTATCAACATAAAATTAGGATTAATTGCAATTCGTTGTCTACTATTGTTTACAACAACATCAAAATTTTCGTATGAATTTGTAGGTTTATATTCTGCCGGTGCTATTTTATCCCAACCCAAAGGGTTTTTCTCATCACGCTCTCCAATATCAAGATAAGTATATCTGTCGGGCATAGCAACATCACTCTCCACTCCTTTCAGTTGAGTTGAACCACCATCAATACGATAAAATTTTTGGATGGTCATTTTTAAGGCTCCTAAATCTTTCGAATATTTATAATAGTTATTCAGAGGAAGAACATTTTGTACTGTTCCTTTACCGAAGGATTGTTTGCTTCCAATAATTACTGCACGATTATAATCCTGCATCGCGGCGGCAAAGATCTCTGAAGCGGACGCAGATAATTCATTTACCAAAATTACTAAGGGTCCGTTCCATTGTATCTTTTGATCTTTATCTGATCTGACATTTGGACTTTCGCCTCTGTATTTCACTTGAACTACGGGTCCGTCCTGAATAAAAAGACCAGCAATTTCAATAGCAGTCTTTAATGAACCACCACCATTATTTCTAAGATCAATAAGTAAACCTTCAACATTCTCTTTTTTTAAAGATTCAATTTCGTGTTCCATATCGGTAGCGGAATTACGGAAATTTTTTTCATTAAAATCTATATAAAATTTTGGAAGGTTAATAATACCAAAAAGCCTATCGTCAACTTCAACCAAACTCGATTTAGCAAAAGTTTCTTCCAATTCCACAACATCTCTAATAATTGATATCACTTCAATTTTACCATCAATTTTTTTAAGAGTAAGTTTTACTTCCGTGCCTTTTTTACCTTTGATGAATTCAATGGCATCATCAAGTCTCATTCCTACAATATCTAATGGAGGCTCATCTCCTTGTCCAACTTTTAAAATCACATCACCAACTTCAAGTTCCCCGGCTCTCCACGCAGGGCCACCAGAAATTAACTCGGCTACAGTAGTATAATCATCTTTTTTTTGCAATCGAGCACCAATGCCTTCCAATTTTCCGGCCATACTAATATCAAACCTCTTTTTATCTTTCGGTGCAAAATAATTTGTATGAGGGTCGAATTGTAAAGTGATGGTGTTTATATAAACTGAAAACCAATCTGTTTCATCTAACTCTCCCATTAGATCATATAGCTCATCCAAACTTTTATTAGTAGATTCACGAGATAATTTTTCAAGTTCATCAAATGACTTAGACTCAAAAAGGCTATCATTATTTATCTGATCTTCTTGCAGTTCAATCTTTTCATTTAAACGGGAAAGTGTGCTAACTTTAAGTTGCAATTGCCACCGTTTTATTAGTTCAGCCTCCGTTTTTGAAAATGGCTTTGCTTCGTAATCAACACTAAATGTTCCTTCTTTTTCAAAATCAAAAGAATTTTTTAAGATTTCTTGGTAATATCTTTTTGACTCTTCAACGCGTATCTTAAATCGCTCGTAAACAATATTATAAAATAATAAATCTTCATTTTTCAATTGATCATCAATGAGATATTTGTAAGTAGAAAACTCATCAATATCACTTTGTAAAAAAAATCGTTTGAAAGGATCTATTGCATTAATAAATTCGCCAAAAACACTTTCAGAAAATTCATCATCCATTTGATGTGGCTCATAATGCCCTTTGGTAAGCGCATACCTTATTAATCCAACAAGTATTTTGTCTTTTTCGGGATCCGGTTCATTAGTAACTTGAAAACTAAATAATAGACCTGCCAAAATTATTATTGGGACAATTAATTTATAATTTCTCTTCATAAAGGGGGTCGTTTTTTCATTAAAATCTTTGTTCATAGGCTTAGCTAGCGCACAATATATAAAATATTAGGCAAAGGAATTGATTAATTCGATTGAAAAATTCGAATATATTGAACGAAATTAATCATAATAAATTTAATTTAATCACATATAAATGTTAAACATTATGTAATACATGTAAGGACAAAATGATTAATTTTGTCAAAAACATACGCAATAATGAAAAAACGACCCTTAATTTTAATCACCAACGACGACGGAATAACTGCTCCTGGTATTAGAACTTTAATATCCGTAATGAACGAAATTGGTGATGTTGTTGTTGTCGCTCCCGATAGTCCACAAAGTGGAATGGGTCATGCTATAACATTAGATTCAACGATTTATTGTGATGCGGTTACCATAGATGAAGGTATGCAATTGGAATACAGATGTTCAGGTACTCCTGCTGACTGTGTAAAAATGGCTGTAAGTGAAATTCTAAATAAAAGACCAGACCTCTGTGTTTCAGGTGTAAATCACGGCTCCAACTCCTCCATAAATGTTATATACTCAGGGACAATGAGTGCCGCTATTGAGGCAGGAATAGAGGGAATTCCGGCCATAGGGTTTTCATTACTGGACTATTCATGGAATGCTAATTTTGATGGATTAAGGAATTATATCAAGAAAATTGCGCTGCAAGTTTTGGAGCACGGTTTACCTGACGGGATAGTTCTAAATGTAAATTTCCCAAAGCTTTTGAATCGTGATTTTAACGGAATTAGAGTTAGTAGACAAGCCAGAGCTAATTGGGTAGAGGAATTTGATAAAAGAGTAAATCCGCAGGGGAAAGAATATTATTGGTTAACAGGTAAATTTATTGATATGGATAAAGGTGAAGATACCGATGTATGGGCCCTGAAGAACAACTATGTTTCGGTTGTACCTGTTCAATTTGATCTTACCGCGCATCAATATATTAATAAATTAAATTCTTGGGATTTATGAAGAAAAAGGAGTTATTGATTGGTTTTGTCGTAGCAATTTTTGCAACAATGGCTGGATTCTATTTGTATGTAGAATACGCGTCCGATTATAGTTTTACCGATTCAGTAAAATTAATTGTTGAGCAAAAATTATTGGGAAATGTATTGGTTTTAGCAGCCATACCAAATTTGTTCGTATTTTTTATTTTCATTAAAAAGAAACAAGATTTAAGAGCAAGAGGAGTACTCTTGGCCTGTTTTTTAATAGCACTGTTAATTTTAATAGCACAGTTTTTTTAACATATGAAATATTATCTAATTGTTGGTGAAGCATCAGGAGATTTACATGCCTCCAATTTAATGAAGGCACTTTTACTGGAAGATGCTCATTCTGAATTTCGCTTTTGGGGAGGAGACTTGATGCAACAGGTTAAAGGTACTTTAGTCAAGCACTATCGCGATCTTGCTTTTATGGGCTTTGCAGAGGTAATCAAGAATTTAAGAACCATTTTAAACAATATCAAATTCTGCAAACAGGATATTTTGGCTTATCAGCCAGACGTTTTAATTTTAGTTGATTACCCAGGATTTAATATGCGAATTGCTGAATTTGCAAAACAAAAGGGTCTTTCGGTCCACTATTATATTTCACCACAAATTTGGGCCTGGAAAGAAAATCGCATTAAAAAAATCAAACGGGATGTTGACGAAATGTATGTGATTTTACCTTTTGAGAAAGATTTTTATGAAAATAAACATAATTTTCCTGTTCATTTTGTTGGACACCCCTTACTTGACGCCGTTTCAAATAGAGAGCAAGTAGATATTCTGGATTTTAGAGCACTTAATAATTTAAATGATAAACCGATTATTGCGCTACTTCCCGGAAGCCGAAAACAAGAAATTAACAAGATGTTATCTGTTATGCTTAGGATGGTAGATAAATTTGATGATTATCAATTTGTAATCGCTGGAGCTCCAAGTCAGAGTTTGTCTTTTTATAAGCAGTTTATTCCGAATGATAAAGTAGCAATAGTTGAAAATAAGACATATGATCTATTATCTGTAGCGCATGCGGCAGTAGTGACATCAGGAACCGCAACTCTAGAAACGGCCATATTTAAAGTACCTGAAGTAGTTTGTTATAAAGGGGGTGCTATTTCATACCAAATAGGTAAACGATTGGTTAAGAACATCAAATATATTTCGTTGGTAAACCTAATTCTAGACAGGGAAGCCGTTACAGAACTCATCCAAGATCAGTTTAATGAAAAAAGGCTGGAAGATGAATTGTATAAAATATTAGATTATAAAATTCGTGAAAAAATATTTGATGATTACTATGAACTAGAAACGAAGTTAGGGGGAAAAGGAGCTAGTATGGAAACGGCTAGATTGGTAATTAAGAACTCATAGAAATGAGTATCTTCTTTTGAATTATACTTTTAATTAATTCCTGACCTATAAGAATTTTTGATCTTGGAAAGATTACAAAGAATATGACATTCAATTTTACTGTAAATAAATCAATTTTTATCCTTCTTGTTATTATTCTTTTCATAGGATGTGAAAAAAAAGTAGAAGATTACTCTAAATGGACTAATTATGGTGGTACTAAAGATGGCGCACGATATTCATCATTAAAAGAGATCACTCTAGAAAATGTTGAAAATTTAGAGGTAGCATGGAAATATGAATGTGGTGATGGAACAGAAAAATCACAAATTCAATGTCAACCTATTGTAGTTGATTCTATTCTCTATGGTACAACACCCACTTTAAATTTATTTGCCCTGCATGCCGGAAATGGTGAGGAGATATGGCGATTTAATCCATCTGATATTTTGGGTGTAGAAAATTCGGAGGCTGGAACGAATAGAGGTGTTACCTATTACGAAGATGATCAGATCAAAAGAATATTTTTTTGCGCGGGGAATTATTTATTGTCTGTTGATGCCTTGACAGGAAAACCTGACCTTTCTTTTGGAGAGAATGGAAAAGTAGATTTGCAAAAAGGATTAACAGAAAATCGCGAGGAGTCTTTTTTAATAGTGTCAAATACGCCAGGGATTATTTATCAAAATAAAATAATACTTGGAATGCGAGTTTCTGAGGGATTGGATGCTGCGCCAGGTCATGTTAGAGCTTATAATGTAATGACAGGTGAGCAAGAATGGATATTTCATACAATTCCTAAAAAAGGAGAGTTTGGATATGAAACGTGGGATGCTCAATTTATTGAAAAAATTGGAGGGGCTAATAATTGGGCAGGAATGTCCTTAGATGAAGAACGTGGCATTGTCTATGTCCCTACTGGTTCTGCGACATACGATTTTTGGGGAGGATATAGACATGGAGATAATCTTTTTGCGAATAGTTTAATAGCATTAAACGCAAATTCCGGGGTAAGGATATGGCATTTTCAAACCATCCATCATGATCTTTGGGATAGGGATCTTCCAGCAAATCCAAATTTAGTTACTGTAATAAAAGAAGATAAAAAAATTGATGCCATAGCCCAAATCTCCAAACATGGATATGTTTTTTTGTTTGATAGAGAAACTGGAGAACCAATTTATGAAATTCAAGAACGACCTGTGTTACAATCCAAAATGCTTGGAGAAAAATCAAGTCCTACACAACCTATTCCTACATTACCGGAAGCCTTTAGTCGTCAGAGTTTTAAGGCAACAGATTTATTGAATATTACACCTGAATTGGCAGTTGAAGCGAAGGAAATTGTAAAAGACTATGCTCTTGGCGACATGTGGCTTTCGCCAAATCACGAGAAGGGATTTGTACTATTTCCTGGGTTCGATGGAGGTGGAGAGTGGGGTGGTGCGGCATATGATCCTGAAATTCAGTGGCTCTTTGTCAACTCAAGTGAAATGCCATGGTTGATTGATATGGTTCCAAATATTATATCAGGCAAAGGGGAAGATAAAATTTCCGGAAGTCAGCTTTATGTCAATAATTGTGTTAGTTGTCATGGAATAGATAGGAAAGGAAATACTTCTGCTTTTCCGAGTTTATTAGGGATTAATGAAAAATATTCCAAAGATTCACTGACTATTTTACTAAAGAGAGGCAGAGGAGGGATGCCCTCCTTTCAGCATTTGTCCGAAGAAGAAAGAAAGATCATTATAGAATTTATTTCAGGTAATGATGACGCATTTATTAAAAAAGAATTATCCAATGGAGCTGAAAAATTAATTTCACCTTATGTGATGAAAGGCTACAAAAGATTTTTAACTAAGGATGGATATCCCGGAATAAACCCCCCATGGGGAACTCTAAATGCCATTGACCTGAATACTGGGAAAATAGTTTGGAAGACCGTTTTAGGTGAATTTCCTGAATTGACAAAAAAAGGAATTCCACTTACCGGTAGAGAAGGATATGGTGGGCCTGTTGTTACGGCCGGGGGATTGGTATTTATTGCGGCAACCGAAGATGAGATGTTCAGAGCTTTTGATAAAAATACTGGAGAATTACTTTGGGAAACTAGATTACCAGCATCGGGGCACGCTACACCTGCCGTTTATGAGTTTAAAGGGAAACAGTTTGTTGTTATTGCTTGTGGCGGAGGAAAGGGGAGTAAATCAGGAGATGTATATATGGCATTTAGCTTGCCTTAAATGGAAGAAGTTAAAAACAATAAAAAAGGCAATACTTAAATATTACCTTTTTTGAATTCAAATTTTGACCTCATTTCCCCCAAATGAGATTTAATTTGATATTACTCTCAAATTTATTTAAATTACATTGGACTATCCTGGCACAATGCTTCAAAAGTATCTTCAACATCTCCGGGTGTACTCATAATTTTCATAAAAGTACCCATCGTTAATTCTGGCCAATGAAGAGCTATTCTATAACGTCCGTGAAGCATAGTAGCAGTTTTGCCTTGTAAAATTATTTCGTATGGCATAGCAGCTATATGATCCTCACCAATTATTGGTAGAAAATGTCCCTCTCCAGTATCTTTATCCATCAAACCAATACCGAAAACACATACATTTTTTGATGCATATTTTAATTTGTACACCAATTTTGTATTGCCTTTTTTCGAAATTAGATTCTTCTCAATAATTTCAACACCTTCTTCAAAAGAGCTGAATTCTCTTAACTCAACAGGATCCGTAAAATAAGGCATCATCATTTTATAATGGTATTTTCTAAGTTTTTCAACAGACAAGCTGCCTCCAAAACCTTCGTTGATATCCCCAAGAGGCGACATCGCAGTTTTTACATCATTAGCAACTTTATTTAGCGCTTCACTGTGTTTTGGATACTCATTCAATAAATAGGCGTTAAAAATGTAATTTGGATTTAAATAGCTAATAGTTGTTTCAGTTCCGTTTGATTTAAGACCTACCTTCAAAACTGATGCCAGAGCCCCTCTATCTTTTACCTCCAATACGGTACTTTGTAAGTCTTCTCTTGAATAGGCAATAACCGCAAAATTAGGGTTCTCTTCCGGGTTGTAAGAACCAATAATTTCGAATCCCATTTTTTCTAAAGCTTGGTTTACTCTCTCTGTTTCCTGAGCGATCGTACTGTTCGATGTTCCTACTTTAACATAAGGTGTTAGTTCTTGGGCGTTTAAATTATTTGAACTTACCAAGGCAAAAATTATCAAAGCCGTTGTTATAAATATTTTCATGATTTTAGATTTTAATTTTCTCCAAAATTACAGGTAAAATAAATCTTAATAGCTAACATTTATCATGTTATGGTTTTGAAAATTTTGATCTAAAAAGTCTTCTAATAGATAGAAAGGATGTACATAATGCATTAAAAATTATAAATAGACATGAAATTTTCGTCTAAAAATTATTACTAGAATACTACTTCTAAAGATCATCCAAATGGTAAAAGCAATCCAGATTGCGTATAGTTTTAGATCAAAAGAGTCTCCAATAAGCAAGGCGGGCAAGAACCCAAAAAAGGTTGCAACCAACAAAGTGTTTCTTAATATTACAGCTTCGGCCAAACCCTTAAAAATTCCATCAAAAACAAAAGCAATAGAATTTATAGGTTGCATAAGAATTACAATCCAGAAAATGTTATAAAAAAGTTGTAGAACCTCATTCTCTCGCGAAAATAATTTTCCTATGGGGATATAGAAAGCAAAACAAACCAATCCTAAAATAATAGAAATTATTATAGTATATCTTGTAATTACAATGCTTAAATCCCATATTTTTTTATAATTTTTTTCGCCTAGTAGTTTGCCGGACATAATATTGCCAACACTGGAATAACCATCTATAAAAAAGGCAAAGAATAACCATATTTGAAAAGCTATGGTCTGGGCTGCAATATAGTTTGTGCCGTATTTTGTAGCATATGAATTCGCGAGATATAAAGCAATATTTAAGGCCGCGGTCCTTATAATTAAATTTAAACTTAAGGCTAATAATCTTTTGATTTCACTGTGGAAAGGCATAGAAAAGTATAAAGAAAATGGAGTCTTTTTTAGCATGAGTACCAAGGCCATCACGGCCATCACAGCCTGCGATATTACACTGGCCCATGCCGCTCCTTCTATTTTCATTTCTGGTATAAATCCTTCAATTCCAAATACGAGAATAAAATCCAGACCAACGTTTAAAACGGCCCCTATAATACTGATTAACATAGGCCAAAAGGTGTTTTGCATTCCTCTGAAAACACCAAATATAGCAAAAACAAAGAGCGTCAATGGCAATCCTAATGCCCTTATTTTGTAGTAAGCAACAGCGTTGTCTAAAACCAAACCCTTAGCATTATACAATTTGAATATATCAACAATAAAATAAATTGTAACGGCGTAAATAGCTATACTTAATACAAGGTTTATCAATATAATTTGAGATGGCAATTTTAATATCTCCTCTATTTTATTTGCACCCAAGTACTGCGCTATAATGGCCGAAATGGCGGAACGTGTTTGTGCTAAAATCCAAATTATTGCCGTTATAAAAGAGCCGGCTATACCAACAGCTGCGAGAGCTTCGGTAGGATTGATTTCTAAATTTCCGACAATTGCAGTATCTGTGATTGATAAAAGAGGCTCAGCTATGCCTGCTATTATTGCTGGAATAGCCAATTGATTTATGCTTTTAAACGAAAACGAGGATCTAATATTCAAGGGTCAATAGATGTTTACTCCTGCGAAAATATAACATTAAAAATTATTCGTTAAAGGTTTTATCCATTGTTGAACTTTAATTATTTGCCCGTTCACTTTTCTTTATTCCTAATGTTAGGAATATTATTAGGCTTTTCGTTGAACATTTCGATGGTAATGTTATCTGCTGCCATAATCATTTCTTTACTGCTATTAGTTTACCTCAACTTTAGGGCTAAACGATCTTATGAACCCCCTTTACTTTTTGTAATAATTACAGCTTTTCTATTTGTAAATATTGGAGTAGTAGGTGTAACTAATAGATTCCCACAGCATAAAAAACGACATTATACTAATTTCATTAGTTCTGAAAATAAATCTATTCTAAAAATCAGAAAATTATTAAAACCCAACAGCTTATTTAATAAATATGAAGCAAATGTAATTGAATTGAATGGTCAGAATGTCTTGGGAGGTGTATTACTAAGTATTAAAAGAGATAGTATAGACAAAGTTTTAAATATTGACGATCTACTATATACTTCAAATCAATTTATGGAGATTCGGAGGGCAATGAATCCTAACGAATTCGACTATAAAGAATATCTCAAGCACCAACAAATATATTATCAACTCACCCTCGAAAAAGGAGATTTTATAGCTTTAGGTTCGAATGAAGTTTCTTTAAAAGGACTTGCACATTCTTTAAGGGTAAGAATCAATCTAGAATTGGAAAGATATAATTTTTCGAGTACTGAACTTTCCATATTAAATGCACTTCTATTGGGGCAACGAAGAGATATTTCTAAGCAGCAATTTCAACAATACAGGGATGCAGGAGCCATACATATTCTTGCAGTTTCTGGTTTGCATATAGGGATTATTTTACTATTCTTGAATTTTTTGTTTCAGATGTTTGAAAAATTGAGAAATGGAAAATTGATAAAATTAGTAGCGATAATTTTCTGTTTATGGGCTTATGCTTTTCTTGCCGGATTGTCTGCATCGATAATTCGATCAGTAGCAATGTTCACCGCCATTGCTATTGGTATGTTATCTAACAGACCAACGGATGTAAAAAATAGTTTGATAATATCTTTATTTTTTTTGCTCTTGCTAAATCCTTTCTACTTATTTGATGTTGGATTCCAATTGAGCTATACTGCTGTATTTTCTATAATTTGGTTACAACCTCTTTTTAGAGGTTTCTGGAGGCCGAAAAAAATAATACTGAGATATTTTTGGAATTTGCTAACGGTTACAATGGCGGCACAATTGGGAATATTGCCGTTGACATTATTTTATTTTCATCAGTTTCCGGTTTTGTTTTTTGTTTCAAGTTTGGTGATAATTCCATTTTTAGGAATTATACTGGGTTTTGGGTTTTTAATAATAATTATGGCATTGAACCAGATTTTGCCTCAATTTATTGCTGATATTTACGAATTACTGTTGACAATAATGAATAATTTTGTTGCTTTTATTTCCGATCAGGAAAGTTTTATACTGAAGAATATTTCATTTTCGATCTTACTATTGGTTTCCTGCTATGTTTTAATGATTTGTAGCATAACTCTTTTAAAAACCAAATCGATAAGGAATGTGTATTTTTTATTAATATCTATTTTGCTCGTTCAAATAATTTTGACAGTTGAAGAAATAAAAATTAAAAGCTCTAATCAATTTATTGTATTTCATCAGACGAAAAACACGATTTTAGGTAATAGATTAGGAGAAAAATTAGTGGTATACGAGAATGAAAAGAACCCATATAAGAACTCGTATTCTCCTCTTTCTTCCTATAAAAATGCATTTCGAAATCTAAAGATCAGAAGAGAGTCAAGAATAAAAAACATATTAAAGATCAATTCTAGAAATGTCTTAATCATTGATAGTTCTGGAATTTATACTAATTATTATATTAATCCTGAAATAGTATTATTGATTAATTCACCAAAGATCAATATGGAGCGTATGATTAAAATATTACATCCGAAAACAGTAATTATGGATGGTTCGAATTATCGAAATTATGCATTGAAATGGAAGAACTCTTGCGAGAAAAATTCGGTACAATTTTATAATACTTCAGTGGACGGTGCTTTTGTATATAACTACCGCCCTTAAAGCTCCTGCAATTTTATGTATATTTGCTCGTTTTAAAATTAACTTTTTGTGTAATAAATATAGTGAAATGAACGTTCTACATTTCAGCAATAAATAAAATAATTTAATAGAAAATGAAAATAATTGTCCCCATGGCAGGTATTGGATCTCGTCTAAGACCTCACACATTAACAATTCCGAAACCATTGACCTTAATTGCTGGAAAGCCAATTGTACAACGATTGGTAGAAGATATAGTAAAGGTTGTTGATCAGAAAGTAGATGAAATTGCATTCGTTATAGGACCAACATTCCCAAAAGATACTGAAGAAAAATTGATGACTATAGCTGCAAGTTTAAACGCTGTAGGTAAAGTTTTTGTTCAAGATGTTGCTTTGGGAACTGCACATGCTATTCAGTGTGCTAAAGAAACTTTAGAGGGTCCTTGTGTAGTTGCATTTGCAGACACACTGTTTAAGGCTGATTTTACTTTAGATGCCGGTGCTGATGGTGCAATTTGGGTTAAGAAAGTAGATGAACCAAGTGCCTATGGAGTGATCAAATTAAAAGAAGGGATCATTACCGATTTTGTAGAAAAACCGACAGAATTTATTTCGGACTTAGCAATTATAGGGATTTATTATTTTAGCAAAGCGGAAGTCTTAAGGGACGAAATACAATATTTATTGGATAATGATATTAAGGAAAAGGGAGAATTTCAGTTAACGAATGCTTTAGAGAATATGAAGCAAAAAGGAGCTAAATTTGTTCCAGGTCAGGTGGATGAATGGATGGATTGTGGAAACAAGGATATCACTGTAGAAACTAATGGAAGAATTTTACAATTGTCAGTTGAGGAAGGAAATAACATAATTTCTGATTCTGTGAAATTGGAAAGTGCCAATATAATAGAACCTTGTTATATTGGGGAGAATGTTGTTTTAAAAAATGCTACCATCGGACCTAATGTTTCGCTTGGTGATAATAGTATAGTTGAAAATTCAGTTATAAAGAATTCATTAATTCAAACAAATGCAACTATATTAAATGCAAAATTGGATAATGCAATGATTGGAAATCACGCATATTTCGATGGTAACTTTACCTCGATAAGCATTGGAGATTATTCTATTTTAAATTAATTTTGTTTAGAAGGAGCCAACATATCATTTTTTGTCTTGGAATTTTAATAATTCCAATCTTCATCTATTCTCAGGAAGACCTTACTTCCACCGAAGGTTATCTTGTTGAACAACAGCAGATTAATTTTCAAACATTTTTTTTCGAAGCGCTGCAACAAAAGGCTATTGGAAACTATGATAAAGCAATTTTTGCCTTAGATGCTTGTTATGAAATAGATAGTAAGAATGTAGCGGTTCTATTCGAACTATCTAAAAATTATTCTTTCTCACATAAATATAAGGAGGCAAAGTTTTTTGTTTTGAAAGCATTGGAGCTTGAGCCAACTAATCTTTATTTGTTAAGATTTTTACAGCAGGTTTTTTTGAAGCAAAATGATTTCATAGGTGCAATTAGAATTAAGAATAAAATTCTACTTCAAAGACCGGATGAAGAGTCAGATTTGGTTATTTTATTTATCAAATCGGGAGAAATTGATAAAGCTATCGATCTGTTAGAAAAACTTGATTCTTTAGACAGACTCCCAAATCAATTGATCGTTCTTAAGCAATCATTAACACAGTCTGTAATTCCGGAAAGGGAAGAAGATAAAATTGGGATTAATAAAACTAAAACCAAGTTAGATGAGTTAAAGGAAAATTACAACTTAAAAAATGATTTTAATTCCTTAAAATTAGTTTTGGAAAGAGAGCTTAAAACAGAACGATATTTAGAGTTATTGAGAGATAGTGAAGAAGGATTAAATTTATACCCGGCCCAGCCATATATATATTTGATGAATGGCGTTGCACTTAATAGTTTAAGAAAATACAAGGAGGCGATTAATAAATTAGATGCAGGTTTGGAATATTTAATAGATGATGCTAAAATGGAATCTCAATTTATGGAGCAATTAAGTCTGAGTCATAAAGGGTTAGGACAAAATAAAATTGCTACATCTTATTATAAAAAAGCCCTAGATTTGCGTAAAAAAGATTAAATGATTAAACGGAGTGTAATTTTCATTGTTTTTTTAGTTCTTACAATCTCCTGTAAAAGTAGCAAAACATCCTCCACAACAATAATGAATCTTTCGGCTAAAAAGCTAATAAAAAAGAATGATGAGGTTAAATTTGATAAAAGAAGTATTAAGGCAAACCTCGCAATAAAATATAGTGGTAAGGCAGAATTACCTAATTTGAAAGCATCCCTTCGTATAGTTAAGGATTCAATAATTTGGATTAGTGTATCAAAATTTAGTATTCCATTAGCTAAGGTCATAATTACTCAAGATCAGATTCAATTCTATGAGAAACTTTCAAAATCTTATTTTATTGGCGATTTTAAACTGATTAGGGAATGGATTGGAGTTGAATTGGATTTTAATAAAGTTCAGAATTTATTTATTGGAGAACCTTTATTAAATTTGAACCAAGACAAATATGAAGTTGGCATACAAGAAAACAGTTACGTTTTAAAACCAAAAAAGAATAATCCAATTTTTGAAATTTTATTCTGGATTGATCCGGGTAATTATAAATTGTTAAGAGAAGAATTGAAAAATCAAAATAAGGAGCAATATTTGTCAATATTATATAAGGAATATTCAAATTTGGATAAGGCATTATTCCCAAAAGGATTTTTAATTAGAGCTAATAGTGACAAAAACGAAACAAAAATAGATATCACTTATCGAAATGTAATTTTTGATACTATGTTGAGGTTTCCGTTTAAAATACCAAATGGTTATAATGAAATTGAACTGAAGTGAAATTAATAAGTAAAAAAATAATGAAGAAACACAAAAACTACAATTGGCATAACGTACGTAGCCTGTTTGTTTTGTTTTTAATATTATTTATGCTTCCGTATATTTCGTCAGGGCAATCTAGAAAAGAACTTGAGCAGGATCGAATTAAACTTCAAGAAGAAATTAAAGAAACCAAGGACCTATTATTCAAATCTCAAAAGAGAGAGAAGAATTTACTTTCTGAGCTTGATGATTTAAACAGCTTAATTAATGTAAGAAGTAAATTAATTAGGACGGTTGAAGCAGAAACTAAAGAATTGAATAAGGATATAAACGAAAATGAAAAGGAAGTTGAGCAATTAGAAAATAGATTAGAGGAATTAAAAAAGGAGTATGCAGAAATGGTTGTACAGTCCTACAAAAGTAAAACACAGCAGAGCAGGCTGATGTTCCTGTTGTCTTCGGAAAATTTCTTACAGGCGTATAAAAGAGTAGAATATATTAATCAATACGCAGAATATAGGGCAAAACAAGGAGAGGAGATTAAAATTGAGACGGTAAAATTAAATAATCTCAATGACTATTTGAAAGAAATCAGAATTACAAAGGAGGAATTATTATTAGTCAATCAATTAGAAAAGGACAGTATTAATAAAGAAAAATCATCGCGACAAAGATTGGTTAAAGACGTAAAGAAGAACGAAAAAAAATATACTGCCCAAATAAACAAAAAGCAAAAACAAGAGAGGGAAATTGATCGACGAATAGAACAACTGATTCGTACGGCAATGGCGAGTTCTAATAAGAAATCGACTGTGAAAAGTTCTGGATTCTCTCTAACACCAGAAGCTAAAGAATTAGAAAAAGATTTTATTTCTAATAAGGGGAAATTACCATCACCAGTAGAGAGGGGTATTATTGTGAGACATTTCGGCAAACAATCACATCCTACACTCAGGGGCATTACTATTGAAAGTAATGGTGTGTTTTACGCAACAGAAAAAGACGCCAATGCTAGAGTTATTTTTAATGGGAAAGTACTTGCAATTCAAGTATTACCAGGTAAAAAGAAGGCAGTGTTAGTGCAACACGGCAATTATATTTCTGTATATAAAAATTTGGATAATGTAAATGTACAAAAAGGTGATTTAGTAAGAACAAAGCAAGAGATCGGTAAAATTCATACAGATAAAACCACAGGAAAAACCATTCTCGCTTTTGTCCTTTTTAAAGAAATACATCGACAAAACCCGGAAGACTGGGTATACAAAATTTAACTACTAATTACTTCTTTGATTTTATTCTCTAATTCTTCAGCTAATTCGGGATTATCATTTATTAAACCTTTAACAGCATCTCTTCCCTGACCTAATTTAGTATCACCATAGCTAAACCATGACCCGCTTTTTTTGATAATTTCATATTCAACACCCAGATCTAAAATTTCACCCACTTTTGATATGCCTTCACCATACATAATGTCAAACTCTGTAGTTTTAAATGGAGGAGCAACTTTATTCTTCACTACTTTTACTTTAGTGCGATTTCCTAAAACGTTGTCCCCATCTTTAATTTGCGTCCGTCTTCTAATATCCAATCTTACAGAAGCATAAAATTTTAAAGCATTCCCACCTGTTGTGGTTTCAGGATTTCCAAACATGACACCTATCTTTTCACGTAATTGGTTTATAAATATTACTGTACAGTTAGTTTTGCTAATTGTGGCAGTAAGTTTCCTCAATGCCTGTGACATTAAACGAGCATGTAAACCCATTTTAGAATCGCCCATTTCTCCCTCAATTTCACTTTTTGGGGTCAGTGCAGCTACCGAATCAATGACAACAATATCTATAGCTCCAGAGCTAATTAAATTATCTGCTATTTCAAGGGCCTGCTCACCATAATCAGGTTGTGAGATAATTAAATTATCAATATCTACTCCTAAGTTTTCAGCATAAAACCTATCGAAAGCATGTTCTGCATCAATAAAAGCCGCTATACCTCCTGCTTTTTGACATTCTGCCATAGCATGAAGAGCTAGTGTTGTTTTACCTGAAGATTCAGGTCCGTATATTTCAATCACTCTTCCTGTTGGATATCCTCCAACACCCAGGGCTATATCCAACCCTAAAGACCCGGAAGAAATTGCGTCAATATCTTGATGTGCAATATCACCCAGTTTCATTACCGATCCTTTTCCATAAGTTTTATCCAATTTATCCAGAGTAAGTTGAAGTGCTTTTAACTTTGCTGCTTTTTCTTTATCGTCTGCCATAACTAATTCTATAATATTTTAATTTTTGAATAGGCTAAAATAGGGAAAAGATGTGGAGTTTTTGAATGTGCAAATAAATAAATACTAACAATATTCTGTTGCATAATATAATAATAATTGTCTGTCAATGAGTTAAGTATAAAAAATCATTTTATATATATAAAATGATGCACATTATTGTAACACTTACTCAGTAAAAAGGAGTTCTAATGGTACTTTTTTTTGTTAATAGCACCACATTGATAATTTTTTTACTTCATCCTCCTAGAAAACCACTGAGATTTTTAAATATGATCTATTCCTATTGTTTCATCCTATAGGAAACAAGAAGTAAACATTTGGGCAGACGATGTAATAATGATTATTAAATCGAAATTTTATCTTTTACAGAAAAAGAATCGAATATATTTCTGGTAAATCTAAATATCAATTGTTTTTTGCGAGTACTGTTTCTATTTCCCTAATGACATGTAACGAGAACCTCTATTTGGTAATGTTCAAAGAATCGTCTACTTTTATGATTAACAATCTATAATTATTGAAGTGATGAAGAGGCGGCCATTTATTAAGCAGATATTCCAGGTTTCTGGTGGAACCTATCTTGGGGCCCAACTTCCATTGATGTACGGCTATTCATGCATAGATAAAGATAAAAAGCTTGGTGTTGCTCTGGTAGGTTTGGGAAGCTATGCTACAGGTCAATTGGCTCCTGCATTATTAGAGACAACACATTGTTATTTGGCAGGAATAGTAACCGGCACCAAAACAAAGGAATCTGATTGGTCAAAAAAATATAATATTCCGGAAAGGAATATTTACAATTATGACAATTTTGATACCATTGCCGACAACAAGGATATTGATATAGTCTATGTCGTTCTGCCAAACTCTATGCATGCAGAATATACAATTCGAGCTGCAGAGGCAGGAAAGCATGTTATATGTGAAAAACCGATGGCTACTTCTGTTGAAGATTGTAAAAAAATGATCTCTGCCTGTGAAAAAGCAGGGAAGAAATTATCGATTGGATATAGGTTACATTTTGACCCATTTAATATTCAGATGATGCAATTAGGTCAAAGCAGGGTTTATGGAGAGATGAATATGGAATCAGGCTTTGCTTTTAATCTACGTGACCCTAACAGATGGAGAATTAAAAAATCAATGGCAGGAGGAGGACCTCTGATGGATTTGGGAATTTATTGTCTACAGGGATGTATTTATACTATGGGAGAACTACCTATATCGCTCTGGGCAAAAGATTTAACAAAAAACCATGATTTTTTTAGCGAAGTTGAGGGGACAATTGAATGGGAAATGACTTTCCCATCGGGAAAAGCATATTGTATTACAAGTTATGAAGATAGTTATGGGTATCTTACGGCAAAAACTGAAAAAGGCGACTTAAAACTTTCTCCCGCTTTTATTTATAATGGATTAAAAGGGTTAACACCGGATGGCCAAATGAATGTTCAACCATTTAATCAACAGGCAGTTCAAATGGATGCTTTTGCTATTAATATATTGCAAAATACCCCGTCAATAGTTCCTGGAGAAATGGGTTTAAGAGATAATTATATCATTGAAAAAATATACGAATCAGCAGCTAAACAAGGAGCGGAGGTCAGCTTAAGCGATATTCCAAATATACTGGACCTTAGAAAAGAGTAACATTTTGAAGATCAATATATTCTGAGCCTTGCATATAATCGGCTGAAGTGTTTAAATTATCGAAAAAATTATTTAATGAGGGAAATCCGAATCAAACGAAAATAACCGATCTACAAATCGGTATCTATCTACCAAAGGCAGATTAAACCAATATTTTTAGTAGGCTGATAACATCAGTATCTTAAAACTTGGTTTCACGAATAAATTGAGATGAAAAAAAAACAAATTTTGTACACTTTGCTGAAAATTTTTAAAAGACTGGTTTTAAAGAGGAAGATAGTTCTTATTTTTTTACTTTTTAACAGCGTCATGATATATCCGCAGAGCGATTGGGTAAATTATTTAGTAGAAAGAGAAAAAGGATTAATGTCTGTTCATGTTGATTTGGGATTGAATTATATCAAACCGAATTATAAGAACCTTCTAATTGTTGGATCTAAATTCGATGGTTGTATGGCGAATGGATTTCCCAATGAAGAAGGATTAAGTAAACTGTACACCTTCTCAGATTCTTTGTCGCGAGTTGTAAATAGACATACTAAAAATAAATTGGTAGGGATCCTCACCTATCAATGCTATGGTTTTGACGTTTTTTATGTGAAGGATACTACAAATCTCCGAGAGGAAATAGGTAGAATGATAACTGATAATTTTGAGGATACCAAATCGTACATTACGATGAAACAAGACAGAAAATGGATCTATTATTACGAAAACATATTTCCAACAAATGCAACTAATGATTTTTTTACAGATCATGAATTTCTATCTGAAATGGTTGCACAAGGGGATGATTTGAAGGAAGATAGATTAGTTACACATTGGCTCAAGTTTAAAAAGGAGAAAAGGATGATTAAGTTCGTGAATGAAGTAAAAGTATTGAAATTCAGTGTTGATTCTCTTTATGCCGGAAAGGATAATCTTTATCCATATGAAGTTGAACTCTCCAGAATAGACATGGTAGATCCAAAATCAATTAATATATTGACAAATACTCTGAAGGTTATGGCGATCAATATGGGAGGTCAATATGATGGATGGGGAGCTGAGACAATAATTAAAGAATAGTAGCGTGAAAAAAATTATTACAATAATTGCACTATTTGCGACATTAGTTTCTTTTTCACAAGAAGAAGAAACTAAAAAAAGATCAAATGAAGCAAAACTCAATGTTTTCAACGCATTAATTTTTAAATCGGTTGACCTTACCTATGAATATTTGATTAATGATGAATCTGCCGTTGGGCTATCATTTATGGTTAATTTAAACGATGAGTTTAGTGATGGGCCAACCTACAACGAAGAATATGCTATTACCCCATATTACAGACACTATTTTTCAAGCAAATATGCAATGGGCTTTTTTATAGAAGCCTTTGGTATGTTTAATAAACAAGAGATCGATGAATATTATTATTACTATGATGATTATATTGAAGAACCGGAAACAATTCCAGGACAATCTAACAATTTTGCATTGGGTTTCTCCTTAGGAGGTAAATTTGTAAGTAATAAAGGCTTTGTTTTTGAATTTTTTGGAGGTATAGGGAGAAATTTATTTACAAGCAATGATTTTGACAGTACGGAATTTGTACCTCGATTGGGAATTTCTTTAGGATATCGTTTTTAAAATTTATCCTCGTAAAAAAATCTTCTGATTTATAAATTGATTTTAAGAATTGTAATTTAACACCTCTCTTACAGATATAATTTCTTAAAACAGAATCCTCACTACATCTTCAATTTTTGAAACTTTTATAATTTCTATTTGAAATTTATTTATTGAGATTTTATTGAATTTAGAAAGAACAATTTTGTCGAATCCTAATTTTTCAGCTTCCATAATGCGTTGTTCTACTCTGCTTACCGCTCTAATTTCACCTGCCAAACCTACTTCAGCCGCAAAACAAACATTTTGCGGAATAGCCTCGTCTTCATTAGAAGACAAAATTGCACATACTACGGCCAAATCAATTGCAGGATCTTCCACTTTTAATCCACCGGCAATATTAAGAAATACGTCTTTAGCTCCCAATCTAAATCCGGCCCGTTTTTCTAGAACAGCCAAAAGCATGTTTAATCTTTTTATATTATAGCCGGTTGATGATCGTTGGGGTGTACCATAAACAGCGCTACTCACCAAAGCCTGAATTTCAATCATTAATGGCCGCATACCTTCCAAAGTCGCCGAAATAGCGGTGCCAGTTAAATCGGAATCTTTTTCGGAAATTAGAATTTCAGAAGGATTATTAACCTCTCTTAAGCCGGTATTCAGCATTTCGTATATTCCTAATTCTGCAGTAGAACCAAATCGATTTTTTTGAGCACGTAAGATTCTATAGGTATGATTTCTGTCCCCTTCAAATTGTAAAACAACATCCACCATATGTTCTAAAATTTTTGGTCCTGCTATTGCTCCTTCTTTTGTAATATGACCAATTAAAACTACCGGAGTATTTGTTTCTTTGGCGAATTTTATCAATTCCGAAGCCGTTTCTCTTATTTGAGAAATACTGCCGGGTGATGCATCAATATAATCAGTATGTAAAGTTTGTATGGAATCAATTACAACTACATCAGGAGTTGTGCCTTCAATTATTTTAAAAATATTTTGAGTTTTGGTTTCGGTTAGGATTAAACAGTTCTCATTTGTGCCCTCAAGTCTTTCTCCTCTTAATTTTATTTGCGATTGACTTTCTTCACCGGAAACATATAAGACTTTATTATTCATCATAAGTGCGATCTGCAAAAGCAACGTTGATTTTCCAATTCCCGGTTCTCCTCCCAGTAAAACTACAGACCCTTTAACTAAACCTCCTCCTAAAACTCTGTTTAATTCGTTATTATTGCTTGGCAGTCTATCTTCATTAGACGCAGTTATTTCTTTAATTTTTAGTGCTTTTGATAACCTTTTTGCTGAATTTTCTTGTTTCCAATCTCTCCCTGAGCCTTTGCTTTCTTTTTGAATAACCTCTTCAACAATAGTATTCCATTCGTTACAAGAATTGCATTTTCCAATCCATTTTGGAAATTGAGCACCGCAATTTTGACAGAAAAAAGTAGTTTTAGTTTTGGCCATGTTATTATAAATTAACTCTTGGATATGGTTGATCAACTCAGAGGTAATGTTTATTTAAAGGTTTTTAGTTCCAACTTTTCTCCATTGAAAACGGCATAGGTATAATGTGTAATCCAATCGCCGGTATTGATATAGGTACTGCTTTCACCAACAGATATTTCCATTGGTAGGTGACGATGACCAAAAAGAAAATAATCATAGTGTGTGGTTTCTAATTTTCGTTTGGCATATTGGGCCAACCATTCATTTTTCTCTCCTAAAAATTTGACGTCTTCATCACCTGAAATGAGTTTATTTTTAGTAGATAAATATTGAGCTAAACGCACTCCTATATCAGGATGTAACCACCTAAACAACCATTTCGAAAAAGGATTGGTAAATACTTTTTTCATTCTTTTATATCCTTTATCTCCGGGGCCAAGCCCATCACCATGCCCAATTAAAAAAGTTTTCTTATTGAAAGTAAACGTTTTAGGTTGATGATATACAGGAATATTTAATTCGGTTTCAAAATAGTCTTCCATCCACAAATCATGGTTTCCTACGAAAAAATAGATCGGAATTCCGCTATCTCTAATTTCCCCTAATTTCCCTAAGACCCTGACAAAATATTTAGGGACTACTTTTTTATACTCAAACCAAAAATCGAATAGATCACCTAATAAGAAAATTGCTTCTGCATCTTGCTTAACGATATCGAGCCATTTGATAAATTTCTTTTCTCGAACCAAGCTTTCTTTATGTGTTGGAACTCCAAAATGTTGATCCGAAGCGAAATATATTTTTGTAGAATTTGACATGTAATACCTTTAACAACCTGATAATTTATACTTGATCATCAGCATACCATTCGGCATATGAATTTGCTGTTTCATATAATTTTAACGAATGTAAGGAAACATTTTGAGGTAATTGTGATTTTATCCTTACCGCAAAATCAAACAGCATGTTTTCACTTGTAGGTTGGTAGGCAACAAGAACTACTTTGTGGGAATATTCATCAATGGTTTTGGCAAGTTCTATGTGGGGTGAGTTTTTATTCAAAACTACGGCATGATCAAATACTTCAACTATCTTCTTTTTCACTATTTTCTTTAAATCGCCAAAATCCAATACCATCCCATTTTTAGGGTTATCAATGTCATTTATGGGAGTACCAATAATTGTTACATAAAGATGATAACTATGGCCATGAATATTTTTGCATTTCCCATCATATCCATATAAGGCATGCGCCGATTCAAAATCGAAATGTTTTGTGATTCTAATTTTTTCCATTTTAAATAACCTTTAACTCTTTACCTACTTTTATAAATGCCTGTATGGCTTTATCAATATTTTCTTTAGTATGAGCAGCACTTAACTGTACTCTAATACGTGCTTTATCTTTTGGAACAACAGGGAAGAAAAATCCGATAACATAAATGCCTTCATCTAACAGTGCATTGGCCATTTGTTGGGATAATTTTGCATCATATAACATTACCGGTACAATTGCGGCATCCGCACCTACCAGATCAAATCCTGCTTCTTCCATTTTTGATCTGAAATAGTTGGTGTTTTCCTCTAATTTATCTCGTAGAGAGGTATCCGTTTCAATCAGATCAAAGACTTTAATAGATGCACCAACTATTCCGGGAGCTAAAGAATTAGAAAATAAATAAGGTCTCGAACGTTGGCGTAGCAGTTCTATAATTTCCTTTTTTCCTGTTGTATAACCACCCATGGCACCTCCCAGTGCTTTTCCTAAAGTTCCGGTTACTATGTCTACACGATCCATTACCTTCTTAAGTTCTACAGTTCCCCTTCCTGTAGCTCCGATAAATCCAGCCGCATGACATTCATCTACCATAACCATTGCATCATATTTATCGGCCAGATCACAAATTTTATCTAGCTGAGCTACGATCCCATCCATGGAAAAAACGCCATCTGTTACTATTATTTTAAATCGATGATTTTGCTTATTTGCTTCTATTAATTGTTTTTCCAGGTCACGCATGTCATTATTTGCATAACGATATCGTGATGCCTTACATAACCTCACACCATCAATAATAGAGGCATGGTTTAAAGCATCGGAAATTATGGCATCTTCTTTACCGAGTAATGGTTCAAAAACACCACCATTTGCATCGAAAGCAGCCGCATATAAAATAGTATCTTCTGTCTGATAAAAATTGGCAATTCTATGTTCAAGCTCCTTATGAATATCTTGTGTTCCACAGATAAATCGAACAGACGACATCCCAAAACCATGGGTATCCATGCTATCTTTTGCGGCCTCAATTACCTCCGGATTATTTGAAAGCCCTAAGTAATTATTCGCACAAAAATTAATAACTTCCTCCCCGGTTGAAATTTTTATAACAGCGTCTTGAGAACTAGTAATAATTCGTTCACTTTTATAAAGTCCGGCTTCTTTAATAAGCCGTAGTTCACTCTGTAAATTTTCTTTAATTTTGCCGTACATTTTTCTTTTATTTGCGTTTTACAAAAGTAATGAATTCTCTTCTCTTTGTAATTAATGTCAAATAGAGCAGGAATAGCTATTTTTAAATGTTTAAAAACAATTTAATGTCTAGAGACCAAAAATTAAAAATGCAATGGGAAGATCTTGTGGTGAAGATTTCCAATAAATTTGGGGGTGGAGAAAAAATGGATGTAGATTCTATTACTTATTTAATAGGTGTTCAGGAACTTGGAAAGGGATTTCAAAAGTATAAGAAAGATGAGAAGATCAATATTATGCATATAGCAATTTGTACACTATTAGAACCGTTTGGTTTTTATGCATTCGACTACTTTGATGAAGATGGATGGCCACATTACAAAGTATTAGATGAGTTGCCTTTTTTAAAACCCGGCGAACAAAGTGTGTTAATGAAAGAGGCGATTGTAATGTATTTTGAAAAGAAAGGACTTTTCTTATAAATCACTTTATTAAACTGCCTCATAAATTTTGCCGGGAAGGGGCCTGGTAACACCCTTTAATTCCAAATTTAGGAGTAGGTTGGCTGTTTTATGAATTGGATATTGACAATTTAATGCTATGAGATCCAGGTTCTGTTTTCCTTCTTTCAGTAAGAAATTATAGATGATTTCTTCGTGTTCATCAAGCTCAACAAAAAATTGTTTTTGGATGACTTTTTTAGAATTGTTCTCCTCAATTTCCCAATTTAAAAGATAGGCCAAATCTTCGGCTGAGTTAATTAAGGCAGCTTGATTAGTTTTTATTAGATGATTACATCCTTTGCTATATTCGTCGGTTGTTCTTCCAGGCACAGCGAATACGTCTCGGTTATAAGAATTTGCTATTCCGGCCGTGATCAAGGACCCTCCCTTTGTGGCGGACTCTATAACAATAGTGGCCTCAGACAATCCGGCAACGATCCTATTGCGTTTTACAAAATTTTCACGATCAGGATTGGTTTTAGACCAAAATTCAGTCAGCAGACCTCCGTTTGCCCTCATTTCAAGAGCTTCCTTTTTGTGATTTTTTGGGTAAACTAAATCCAATCCATGGGCCAGTACCGCCAAAGTTTGTAAATTATTTTTAATTGCCTGCTGATGAGCATAAATATCTATTCCATATGCCAATCCACTTGCAATTACGGGATTGTATTTCTGAAGTTCTGCGATGAATTCTTCCAGGAATGACTTTCCGTAGTTTGTGATCATTCTAGTACCAACAATACTAATTATTCGTTGATCTTTTACGTTTAAATTTCCTTTTTGAAAAAGTAAAATAGGGCTATCAATGCAGTGCTTGAGGTTTTTTGGATAATTTTCATTTACAAAAGTTAAAGCTTCGATATTATTATTGTTAATAAACTCAAGTTCTTTTTCTGCCGTACGATATAAAGATGGGTTATTTAGATCCTTAATAGTGTAGGACCCTATACCTGTAATTTTTTTAAGATTATTTGACTTTTCTTCAATAACGGCTTGTGCACTTCCACAATGAGAAATTAATTTTTTTGCATTAATATCTCCTATTCCTTCTGCAGATTGCAAAATTAAATAGTATAAAACTTCCTTATTTTTCATGTTAAAACAATGACTTTCAAGATACAATAGATTTGTTAATAAAAATGATTAAGGTTAGCTTTAAAAGCTTTGTTTTTTTTTAGATTTGTTTGAGGGATAATCTATTAGATATAGCGTTAATTAATAATCCGATCATTTGATTTTAGCCAACTACATAAGTGAACTGCTTTACCGTTATGAATGTGTTATCGTTCCTAATTTTGGTGGATTTATAGTAAATAGCAAGTCAGCAACAATAGATTCCGTAAATCACATTTTATCACCCCCGTATAAACAAATTACCTATAATAGCCATTTAAAAAACAACGATGGTCTTCTGGCTAATTACATTGCATCTGTAGATAATATTTCATATGAATGTGCATTGAATTATATATATTTTGAAATTGAGGAATGGCATCAAAAATTGAAAAGCACAGATATTGATGTTGAAGGTGTTGGCTCGTTTTCATTAGTGCATGATAAATTGCATTTTGAGCCCCAAAAGACGATAAATTACCTTACTTCTTCTTATGGTTTGAGCAATGTTATTTCAAAGAAGATTAAGCGTGAAACATCTGTAAAGAAAGCTGTAAAATTAACAGAGAAAGCGCCAATTATTTTATCTGCTGAACCAAAAAAATCTCCAAATTATTTAAAATATGCTGCTATTTTTATCTTGGGGTTATCTCTAATTGGGTTTGGAGGAAAATTGTATAGAGATTATCAAAATGATCAAATGCTTGTTAAGGCAAGAGAACAACAAGGGATTATTGAGAACAAAATCGAAAACGCAACTTTTGTTATTACTAAACCACTACCCACTCTAAATCTGGATCTGATTATTGATCAAAAGAATTTCCATGTTATTGCCGGAGCCTTTCGCTATCCTCAGAATGCTATAAGAAAGGTAAAGCAGCTGAAATTTGAAGGCTACGATGCGCGTATCTTAGGGGTTAACAAATGGAATTTATCGGTGGTTAGCTTTGGAAGTTATTCTACTCGAGAAGAAGCTATTCAAGACCTCCTGGACATCAGAGTTAATGTTGAGAAAGATGTTTGGCTTCTAATACAGGAATTCTAGAGTAAAAATTCGCATTAATACAGATCGCAATCAGTAAATGAGAAATAATACGAGTCTCCCTAATAATTAATATACCTACTTTTGCACTTATTTATCAATATAAAACTAAATAAGATGACCCCAAAAACACCAAAAGAGTCCTTAACGATATTAACAGATTTGGTTTTACCTGGAGAAACAAACCCACTGAATAACTTATTTGGAGGTGAATTGCTGGCAAGAATGGATAGAGCTTCCAGTATTGCAGCACATAGACATTGCAGAGAAATAGCAGTAACGGCATCAGTTAATCATGTTGCCTTTTCGAAATCAGTTCCCGTAGGAAGTGTTTTAATTATAGAAGCCAAAGTTTCAAGAGCTTTTACATCTTCTATGGAGATATATCTCGATGTATGGATGGAGAGTCGAACTACAGGTGAAAAAACGAAGGTAAATGAAGCTATTTACACGTTTGTTGCTGTTGATTTATCCGGGACTCCTGTTAAAGTACCTTCCATTATTCCGGAAACAGATTTGGAAAAAGAACGCTTTGAAGGCGCCTTAAGGCGTAAACAATTGAGTTTGGTTCTGTCCAAAAAAATGAAAGCAAGCGAAGCGACAGAATTAAAAGCATTATTTATATAATAAGTGTTTAATTAACGCAAAAAAGAGCGCCTTGATTGAAATCAAGGCGCTCTTTTATAATATTTAAAAGAGAATTATTTATTCGCTTCTTTAATATATTTTTCTAAAGCCATGGTCATTGACGGTGTTTCTTTCGTTGGTGCCGCAATATCTATTTTTAAACCAGCTTCTTCAGCTGCTTTAACGGTTGTATTTCCAAATACAGCAATGCGCGTATTTTTTTGTTTGAATTTTGGAAAATTTTGAAACAAAGATTTAATTCCACTTGGGCTGAAGAAAACTAAAACGTCATAAAACACATCTTCCAGATCCGACAAATCACTTATTACAGTCTTAAATAATACAGCTTTTTGCCATTGTACATTTAAATGATCTAGTTTTATTCGCATTGTATCTTTTGACTTATCCGAGCATGGTAACAGAAATTTCTCAGTTTTATGCTTTTTAATAAGAGGTATCAAATCTTCAAAAGTTCTAGTTCCAACGTATATTTTACGTTTTCTGTAAACCACATATTTTTGCAAATAATACGCTACAGCCTCAGACAAGCAAAAATAATTCATAGCATCAGGAATGGTAATTCGCATTTCTTCTGCTAATCTGAAGTAATTATCAATTGCATTTCTACTAGTAAATATCACAGCCGTAAAATTTAAGAAATCAATTTTTTGAGATCTGACGTTTTTGGCAGTTTCACCCTCAACATGAATAAAAGACCTAAAGTCAATTTTGACTTTTTGTTTATCCATTAAATTAAAATAGGGGGATTGTTTTGCCTTTGGCTCAGGCTGAGACACAAGTATAGTTTTTACTTTCATAAATTTTTAACTTTAATCAAGAAACATTTTATAAATAACTAAAATAGGTGCTATTTCGAGGGCGCAAAGGTACAAAAATAAATAAAAAAAATTGTTAAAGTTTAATTTTAAATTTTTGATAATGGAATAGTATCGTATTAACAAAAAAATTATAGCTACAGTTAAACTAAAAGTTATTAGAATTTTATGAAGTGCGAAGCTACTGTAATTAATTAATACCAACAATGGGAAAAAGAGTACAGAAAGATAAGCTAAATTGCTTACTTTAAGAAGAGTAACATGATCCTGTTCTTCAGATAAACTGAATACTATACTCAACAAATATCCGATCAAATACCTGGCGATAAAATAGAAAAGTACAACAAGAACTATCTGCAAGAAAAAACTAAAATCATGGGATATTTTTGATGGATCAAAGGCCTTAACGGCATAATAGATCAATAGAGAAATGTTAAAATTTATAATAATAAAAAATAAAAAATGAAAAGTATTAAAGATTAATGGTTTAGATTTATGATAATTAGTGAAGTATTTTTCCGAATATGAAAGAGAAAACAGTTTAACAAATCTCTCGCTATAAGAAAATTTGATTATGGCAATAAGTACTAACGCCATAAGAAGGATTATGGTAATCCAATCTCTTGTTAGACTCAATCTTTCTATTCCTTCAAACATTTAATCTATTAATTTAATATCTACCTGATTACCTTGAAAGCCTTCAGGCAATCCATAGAACCGAATAGCCATACGAAAAGACAGATCTTCTTTTATATCGAAATTTGGAGAATCAAATGTCGCTTCAAATATTTTATTTTCATTCGGTCTCAACTGGGTCAAATCATTTACCTCCAACGGAATCTTTATTATTATTTGCTTTTTGTTATAAAAAACACCAACAAATTTTACATTTTCAAAACTAATGTTTTTATCATAAGTATTATGCAATGCAAATTTAAATGTAATATTTTCATTTTCCTTAAATGACAAACTTTCATCTTCCATTATACATTTCACATTTTGAAATGTATTGTAAGCTTTAATGGTATGTCCGTTTAATGCCTTTTTGTATTGCACTGCCAACATCGGTGAATGTTTCATCCATTTTTCGTAGCCAACTACGTATACATCTTCTCCCTGCATTTTATCTTCAAAATCACCCAGATCGTACTGACTTTGTCGCCACTGCAGAACACTATACGAATGTGTTCTTATTTTAGTGTAAAAATTATAAATCGCAGCATTTCTGTAGGAAGCAACAAAAACAATTGGTTTATTTGAAGTGTTTTCCTGAAGAGTTTTAACCCATGTTTTGGCAATATGGGGTTCTAATTTTATAGGTAAAATGTTGTCAACAGCAAAAAGCAATCTAGCTATCAATAATAAGCCAAGTTGAATCATTCCAATTCTTATTATCCATTTTCTTTGGGTTTCATTCTCTACAAATTGTCTAAATGTCAGTATAACCAGAGGAATCAATATTGCCGCTGTCCATTGTGCTTGAGGTCGTAACTTAAATGACGAAAACAAGAAAAATCCAATCAATCCGTAAGTTATATATTTCAAAGATTTATCAAATATTGAACTTGACTTTTGTTTTATAAAGGCATAATAAATTAATGGGAATGTTATTCCAACAATTGCTATTTGATTTACCAAGTGCATTAGAGAATTTGTAATTTCATATTCTCTGTCACTCCCCCTTTCGAAAAGATGATATCTAAACGTAGGGAAATCATTGAGATATTGCCAATATAGATGCGGAATGAATAATATTGCACCGAAAAAACCAGCTATCCAAAATTTCTTATTTTTTAACAGGGTCCAATTGGACAATAAAACGAAGAAGATAATTAAGACACCGTGGTATTTACTGTATAGCATACCAGCCATAGATAACCCCAGTAACAACGTATTTTTTATACTGTTATCTTCTAAAAAGCGCTTATAGAAATATAAAAAGACAGTTATAAAAAATAAAAGAGGTGTATCAGGAGTTGTTATAAATCCATAAACGTTTAAAAATGCAACCGATATTATTAATAGAAAATAGAGCCATACATAATTCCACTTTTGTTCTATATCAATCAATAACCATATTATATATAGCATTAATGTAAAGCTGATAATTGAAAAAAAACGAACTCCCAATTCTCCATCAAAGAGTAATCCACTAATTTTTATCCAAACAGCAACCATTGGAGGATGATCAAAATATCCAAAGGCCATTTGTTTTGACCATTCCCAGTAGTACGCTTCGTCATACAACAGGCCAGTGTATTTACTCTGCAAAACATTGACCACAAAGAAAATTAGAAGAAAAAAGTAAAATTGATATTTAGGTCTTTCAAGAATACGCATCAATAAAATATTAGGCACAAAAATAGCAATAAATTGTTTTACCTTTGTAGGCTCAAATGAATAAATATGCAAGATACTCTAGTCATTATACCTACCTATAATGAAAAGGAAAACATAGAGAATATTATTCGAGCTACATTTTCACAAGCCAAGGCTTTTGATATTTTAGTGGTCGATGATAGTTCACCGGATGAGACTAATGAAATTGTAAAAAGACTGCAAAAAGAATTTCAGGAGAATTTGTTCTTGGAAATTCGAGAAGAAAAAAACGGTTTAGGAGCTGCCTACATTCATGGGTTTAAGTGGGCATTAAAAAAAAACTATGAGTATATCATAGAAATGGATGCAGATTTTTCTCATGATCCTAAAGACTTAATTAGATTATACGAAGCATGTAAGATCCAAGGTGCTGATTTGGCCATAGGATCCAGATATTCAAAAGGAGTAAACGTTGTTAATTGGTCAATGAAAAGAGTTTTATTGTCATACTTCGCTTCTAAATATGTTCAATTTGTGACAAGAATACCTATTCATGATACTACGGCAGGTTTTGTTTGTTATAACCGTAAGGTACTTGAAACAATAAAGTTGGATAAGATACAATTTGTGGGATACGCCTTTCAAATTGAAATGAAATATAAAGCATGGAAACACGGATTTAAGCTGAAAGAAGTTTCTGTTATTTTTAGAGACAGAACATTAGGAGAATCCAAAATGAGTAAAACGATTATTACAGAGGCGATATTTGGAATAATTGCAATGCGTTTTAAAGGCTTACCAAAATAAGAACAAAATTGTAAATGAAAATGCTCATAATAAAAAACGCTTATATTGTTAACGAAGGAGAAACGAGAATGTTAGATGTTCTTGTTGAAGGTGAAATAATTATTCGAATCGCTGAGAATATAGATGATTATCCTCAGGGAACAGAAGTTATTGATGCGAATGGGAAATATTTATTACCCGGAATCATTGATGATCAGGTTCACTTTCGGGAACCCGGTTTAACGCATAAAGCGGATATTGCTTCAGAATCTAGAGCTGCGGTTGCAGGTGGAATTACTTCATTTATCGAAATGCCGAATACAGTCCCACAGAGTACAACCCAGGATCTATTAGAAGAAAAGTTTAAGGTAGCATCGAAAAACTCCTATGCTAATTATTCTTTTATGTTTGGTGGAACAAATGATAATTTGGAAGAACTATTAAAAACAAATCCAAAAAATGTAGCTGGGATAAAATTGTTTTTAGGCTCCTCAACAGGAAATATGCTGGTGGATAATGAAGAAGTATTAGAGAAAATATTTTCTTCAACAAAAATGCTAATAGCTGTCCACTGTGAGGACGAGTCGACTATAAAAAAGAATTTAGATAAGCAAAAATTAGTGTATGGAGATGATATTCCAATTAAACTCCATCCAGTAATAAGAAGTGAGGAAGCCTGTTATTTATCTTCCTCCAAAGCCATAAGTTTAGCAAAAAAAACAGGGGCGAGACTTCATATATTTCATGTTTCTACTGCTGTTGAAACAGAACTTTTTACGAATGAAATTCCATTAACTGAAAAACAGATCACTGCTGAGGTATGTGTCCATCATTTGTGGTTTGATGATTCCGATTATGATAAGAAAGGCACCTTGATCAAATGGAATCCTGCTGTGAAAACAGCGAAAGACAAAGAAGGTCTATGGAAGGCATTACTGGATGACAGATTGGATATTGTCGCAACAGATCACGCACCTCATACATTAGAGGAAAAGAATCAGGTTTATACTAAGGCTCCTAGTGGAGGTCCTTTGGTTCAACATGCATTACAAGCAATGTTAGAAGCTGTAAAGAACAAGAAGATAACCATCGAAAAAATGGTTGAAAAAATGTGCCATAATCCCGCCAAAATTTTTAAAATAGACAAAAGAGGATTTATAAGGAAGGGATTTTTTGCCGATCTTGTTCTAGTTGATTTGAACAGAGAAGACAAAGTAACAAAGAGTAATATATTGTATAAATGTGGCTGGTCGCCATTTGAAGGTATAGTATTTAGCTCTAAAATTACACATACAATTATCAATGGAAATTTGATCTATAATGAAGGCGTGTTTGATGACAAAATAAAGGGGAAAAGATTAATATTTAAAAGATGAAGCAAATATTATTCATAGTGTTCCTGGCTGTATTTGTTTCTTGTGAAAGCAAGGTTAAATATAAAAAACCAGATAATTTAATACCCAGAGAACAAATGATCAATCTGTTGGTAGATATGCATATAGCCACCGGCACAACCTCTGTGAAGAATATACTTGATGAGGATGAGAAAAATTATATGGTTCTGGTCTATGAAAAATATCAAATTGACAGTACAAGATTTGCAGAAAGCAACTTTTATTATATTTCAAATATAGGGGAGTATGAATCTATCTTCAATGAGGTTGAAAAAGAGCTAATAAAAATTCAAGAACAATATACTATAACAGAAGATTCCGAAAGCAAGAAAGCTTTAGACTCTATACTTGAGAAGCAAAAAAAGCCAAAAAAGTTAGGCAAGGATGATATAGTTAAATAATCTCTATTTCAAAAAATCATTGCAGGTGGACTTTATAGTCTTATTAATAATTTCAAATTCATAGTTCAAAGCAGATTGAATTTTTTGAGAGGAATAATATTCTTTTGAAAGAATTGTTTTTGCAGTTTCCTTATTCATTAAAGGAGCCTTGCCGGTAAACTTACTTTTAAGAACATCTAATCTCCAGGCAATTTGACTTAAAAAAGGGGTTACCCTAAAACTAGGCCTTTTTTTATTCAAAGAATCGGCTATTTGAAAAAAAACATCTTTAAAGGACAAATTTTGAGAGACCAAAATGAATCTTTCATTTATAATGTTACTTGCCATCAATTTTATCATTATTTGAACAACATCTTTTACTCCAACAAATCCATTAACTCCTTCTGTATAAAATTTCAAACCTTTTTGAACTTGACTGAACATTTTGCCCGTTCCCTTTTGCCAAAACCCTGATCCTAAAATAACTCCTGGATTCACTATTACAACATCCACACCCTCTTGCGAGGCTCTCCAAACTTCCATTTCAGCCCCATATTTTGTTATTGAATAACCACTTTTTTGTATCGAAGTATTCCAATTTTCCGACTCATCAGTCGGTAGATCAGTAGTGTTTTTTTCTACAGCTGCTATAGAACTAACAAAACAAAGTTTCTTAACGGCCTTTGAAATGCAAAAATTAACTATGTTGGTAGTACCATCAATATTCACTTTTCGCATTTTTTTGTAATCAGCTGGATTTAATGAGACTAATGCAGCACAGTGGTATACCTTATCCACACTTTGAAAGGCATTTTCAAGCATTGGAATATTGGATAAGTCAGCTTCTACCCAATTTATTCTGTTATATATATTTTCAAAATCTGAAGTATAATAGCTAAATACGTTTTTAACCGCTTTTAAATCACTGGTTTTTTGATGGATTGCCTTCACAGTATCATTTTCTAATAATAAATGATACAAAAGATGAGAGCCAACCAATCCTGTTCCTCCTGTTACTAAAATCATGAGACGAATGTAAATAAATAATTTTAATTTTTTAGGACTTAACTTTGTAAAGGATTTGAATATAGTAAATAGTTTCTTTGTTATATTTGCCAAAAAATTTAATCCATGAAGATAAATTTTGTTGAAGAATTAAAATGGAGAGGCCTTATTCATAATATAATGCCTGGGACTGAAGAACAACTTATGAAGGAGCAAACAACAGCTTATATAGGCTTTGATCCAACTGCAGATTCTTTACATATAGGTAGCTTGGTCCAAATTATTTTGTTGATGCATTTCCAAAAATCAGGACATAAACCTATTGCTCTAGTAGGTGGTGCCACAGGTATGATAGGCGATCCTTCCGGAAAGTCAGCAGAAAGAAACTTACTGGATGAGGAGACCTTGAATAAAAATATTAATGGTGTAAAAAATACCCTAGGAAGATTTATCGATTTTAATAAATCGACAAGTAATGCTGCAGAAATTGTTAATAATTACGATTGGATGAAAAACCTTTCCTTTTTGGATTTTATCCGCGACATAGGAAAACATATAACAGTAAATTATATGATGGCTAAGGATTCTGTAAAAAATAGAATTAATTCAGAATCTAAGGAAGGAATGAGTTTTACGGAATTTACATATCAATTGGTGCAAGGCTTTGATTTTTTACATTTATATTCTAATAAAAATTGCAAATTACAAATAGGAGGAAGTGATCAATGGGGGAATATTACTACTGGCACAGAACTGATAAGAAGAAAAGTTCAGGGGAAAGCTTATGCTTTAACAAGTCCCTTAGTTACTAAGGCAGATGGTACGAAATTTGGTAAAACGGAGGGAGGAAATATTTGGTTAGATGAAAACAGAACATCGCCCTATAAATTTTATCAATATTGGTTAAATGCCTCTGATCTTGATGCAGAAAATTATATCAAGATATTTACATTTCTAGACCAAAAAACTATTCAAAATCTAATAGTTGAACATAAAGAAACACCCCATTTAAGGATTCTTCAAAAAAAAGTAGCAGAGGAAGTCACTATAATGACTCATGGCATATCAGCCTATGAAAATGCCTTAAAGGCTTCATCCATCTTATTTGGTAAATCAACAGCAAAGGATTTGAAAGGTTTAGATGAAAAAACGTTTTTAGATGTTTTTGAAGGGGTTCCTCAGGCAGAAATTTTAGAGGAAGATATCGCAGATGGTTTGAACATAGTCGAAGCACTAAATGATAAATCGGGATTCGTAAAATCTAACGGAGAAGCGAGAAGAGCATTGAAAGAAAATTCCATTTCAATTAATAAGGAGAAAGTAAAAGAGGATTTTGTTATAGACAAAAATGACTTAATCGCTGATAAATTTATCCTCTTGCAAAGAGGGAAACGCAATTATTTTTTATTAAAGATAAAATAACATTTAAATCATCCTACTAATTGTTAATCCATCCCGAATAGGCAATAATACTGTTTCAAGACGACTGTCATTTTTAAGGAGTTTGTTGTATTCCATTAAGGTTTTGGTGTCTATATCCTTTAAATTCACAGGTTCTATAACCTTTCCACTCCATAAAACATTATCGGAAAGAATAACACCTCCGCTATTCATTTTGCCAATGATAGCATTAAAATAGTTAACGTAATTGGACTTGTCGGCATCAATAAATACCAGATCAAAATTCTCCTTAATTTTAGGAATTATTTCCAGAGCATTCCCTAAATGCTGTATGATATTATTTTTGTAATTGGATTTATCAAAGTATTTTTTTTGAATTTCTGCTAATTCTTCGTTGTGGTCTATAGTATGTAAAACTCCATTTATTTTCATCCCTTCTGCCAAACATAGAGCAGAATAACCAGTGTAAGTCCCAATTTCCAAAATAATTTTAGGGTGAATCAATTTCGATATCAATGATAATAGTCTACCTTGAAAATGACCGCTTAACATACGTGGGACCATTATTTTTTGCCAAGTTTCTTTATTGAGCTGTTGAAGTAGTTCCGGTTCTTCTTGAGTATGTTCAACGGCGTATTCTATTAGTCTTTCAGGTAAAGAATCCATTAAATTTTGGTTTTAAAGAAGCATAAAATTCAAAAATGAGATTGTATTTACTTTTTCAATTTTCCATCTAAGTTTTTTCCCAATTCAGTTTTATCGTCATCGGTTAGGTGACCTGAATTGCTACAAGAATTTGTGTGATTTCCCATCAATTTTGTTAGAATATTATTCTGGGAGGAGTAAGTTTTACAGTGAACGCATCCCAAAGAGTGGAGACCTAATCTAATCTTATCCCATACAGACGCGTCACCATACTGGTTTTTATTGCAAATTGCAGTCGCTTCTTCACAGGTTATTAATAATTTTCTGCTCATTATACCTTTATTTTTTAAACCAATTATCTTCCAGACAGCGACGTAGTTGCTGTCGTGCTCTATGAATTATTACCCACAAATTTGACGCAGTGATGTCGAGTTCATTACATATTTCCTCCGTTTCATAACTTTGAACAGTTTTTAATAAAAATACAATCCTATATTTCTCCGGAAGATTCTCTATACAATAATCTAAGGCGGATTTTAACTCTTCATTTTCTATATTTTTTTCGGCATTGTTTCCCCATGACTCCGGCACTCGCTCTTCCATCCAACTTCCTTTGTTATCACCATCTGCATAAAAATTAACCCTTACTTCTTTCTTACCTTTTATAGAATTAATTTTTCTATAATGGTCAATTATTTTTCTTTTTAAAATTGAGATCAACCATGTGCGTTCAGAAGCCTGACCTCTAAAATTAGCCATTCCTTTCAATCCTGAGAAAAAAGTTTCTTGCACCAAATCTTTGGCAAGATCATGATCATCCACTCTTATTATTGCATAGTTGAATAAATAATCCGCATAAAGGTCAATCCATTTATTAGGATCTAATGTATGCTTTTTGGAATTTGACATTAAATTTTGACTTTTTTAGTTATGTAAATATAAATAATGTTCTCGTAAAATAATTTTTAATTTAACTTATTTGTAATTGTTCTAAATTACAAAAATTTAGAAAAAACAGATAAGTTCGTCGATTGAAAGTCCGAACGGATAATTTTATCTTTGTATTTTTGTTCAAAACTTAAAAATAATGAGCGGATTTTTATCTTCATCAATTGGCAGAAAAGTCGCCATGGCACTTTCAGCCTTCTTCTTAATGTTCTTTTTATTATTTCATATAACCATTAACTTCTTGTCTGTTTTTAATCCAGATTTGTTTAACGAAGCTTCCCATTTTCTGGGGTCTAACCCAATAATTCAATTTGGAATGCAACCGGTTCTCATATTTGGTGTTGTTTTTCACTTTGTTCTGGGATTTGTTTTGGAAATAAAGAACATGATGGCACAGGGTACGGCATATGCAAAAAACAATGGGGCCGCTAATTCAACTTGGATGAGCAGAAATATGATCTATAGCGGTGTAGCTATTTTAGCTTTTATCTTATTGCATTTTATAGATTTCTGGTTTCCGGAAATCAATACCAAATTTATCCAGGGAAACTGGTCTGGTACTGCTGATGGGATAGAAGGATACAGATATTATACAGAATTAACACATAAATTCGAAAACCCTATAAGAGTCACGGCATATGTTATTGCATTTGTGTTTTTAGCATTGCACTTATTACATGGCTTTACTTCGGCTTTTCAGTCAATGGGAGGGAGTGCCAGCAGAAGAAAAACGTTACAGGCGATAGGTAAGGCATATGCTATTATTATTCCATTAGGATTTATTTTTATTGCTCTTTATCATCATTTAAACCATTAATCAAATTATGACGACTTTAAATTCAAAAGTACCTAAAGGACCATTAAAAGATAAATGGACAACATACAAAGACAAGATTGATTTAGTTAACCCGGCTAACAAAAGAAATATTGATGTTATTGTTGTAGGAACAGGTTTAGCGGGAGGTTCGGCAGCTGCAACTTTAGCAGAATTGGGTTATAATGTAAAAGCATATTGTTATCAGGATTCTCCTCGTAGAGCGCATTCTATTGCGGCACAAGGAGGGATAAATGCTTCAAAGAATTATATGGGAGATGGCGATTCAGATTATCGCCTATTTTATGATACTGTCAAAGGAGGAGATTATCGTTCTCGTGAAGCCAATGTTTATCGATTGGCAGAAGTTTCAGGAAATATAATAGATCAATGTGTTGCTCAAGGAGTTCCTTTTGCCCGGGATTATGGTGGATTACTTGATAACCGTTCATTTGGTGGTGTTTTGGTATCCCGTACTTTTTATGCCAAAGGCCAAACGGGACAACAATTATTATTGGGAGCATATTCGGCAATGAATCGGCAAATAGCCAGAGGTAAAATTGAAATGTACAATCGCCATGAAATGCTCGATGTAGTAATCGTAGATGGCAAGGCACGGGGAATTATTGTACGGAACTTGATTACTGGAGAAATTGAAAGACATTCTGCACATGCAGTAGTCATTGCAACCGGAGGATATGGAAATGTATATTTTCTATCAACAAATGCCATGGGGTCTAATGCAACAGCAGCATGGAAGATCCATAAAAAAGGAGCTTATTTTGCGAATCCATGTTTTACGCAAATACATCCAACTTGTATCCCACGGAGTGGAGATTATCAATCCAAATTGACTTTAATGTCAGAATCTCTTCGTAATGATGGTAGAATTTGGGTTCCTAAAAATATAGACGACGTGACGGCCATTCGTGAAAGGAAAATAAAGCCTGTTGACATTGCAGAAGAGAACAGAGATTATTTCTTAGAAAGAAGATATCCCGCATTTGGAAATTTAGTTCCTCGTGATGTTGCTTCTCGTGCGGCTAAAGAAAGATGTGATGCAGGGTACGGAGTGAATAAAACTGGAGAGGCTGTTTATTTGGATTTTGCTGCTGCATTTGAACGATACGGAAAAGAACAGGCTAAAATTCATGGAATTTCTAATGCTACCAATGAAAAGATTATTGAATTAGGAGAGGCTATAATAAAAGAAAAATATGGTAATCTATTTCAAATGTACGAAAAAATCATTGACGAAAATCCATACAAAACACCAATGATGATTTATCCTGCTACGCATTACACCATGGGAGGTGTTTGGGTAGATTATAATTTAATGACCACTGTTAATGGATTATATTGTATTGGTGAAGCCAATTTTTCGGATCACGGGGCAAATAGATTAGGTGCTTCTGCATTAATGCAAGGTTTAGCTGATGGATATTTTGTTTTGCCTTATACCATAGGAGATTATTTATCTGATGATATTCGTACCGGAAAAATTCCTACAGATACTCCTGAATTTGATGAGGCGGAGAAGGAAGTCCAGGATCGAATTGATTTCTTTATGAACAATAAAGGGACAAGATCTGTTGATTATTTCCACAAAAGATTAGGTAAAGTTATGTGGGACAAAGTTGGTATGGGTAGAAATGAAAAAGGATTGAAGGAAGCCATGGCTGAGATTAAAGCAATCCGAGAAGAATTTTGGAAAGAAGTGAAAGTTCCCGGAAATAAAAATGAAATGAACCTTGAGTTAGAAAAAGCAGGTCGAGTAGCTGATTTCTTGGAATTAGGTGAACTTTTTGCCAAGGACGCTTTGGATAGAAATGAGTCTTGCGGAGGTCATTTTAGAGAAGAATCCGTTGAACTGGATGGAGAACAAAAAGGGGAAGCCAAACGAAATGATAAGGATTATGCTTATGTTTCCGCATGGGAGTATAAGGGAGAACCTTCAGACGCTGTATTGCACAAGGAACAATTAGAATTTAAAGATATTGAGTTGAAGCAACGTTCTTATAAGTAAATAGCGAAGAGGGAAAAGCGAATTATGATTGCTTTAAAATCATATAAAGAATTGATTGTATGGCAAAAATCTATGACACTGGTGAAGGAGTTATATAAGCTTACAGAATCTTTTCCTGAAAATGAAAAGTTTGGTTTGACAAGCCAAATGAGAAGAGCATCAATATCAATTCCCTCAAATATTGCAGAGGGTTGGGGAAGATTATCTAGAAAAAATTACATACAATTCTTAAGAATTTCACGAGGATCCTTATTTGAATTAGAGACACAAATATAAATAACAAAAGAATTAAATTATATAAATGATAGCGAAACAATCGAAAATTTAATTACTGAAATAAGCAAAATGTTAAATTCTTTAATTAAAAAAATAGAAGAGAAAGTTTAGTTTCTTTTCGCTTTTCGCTAATCACTTAAACCTTTGTAGTTATGAATTTAACATTAAAAATTTGGAGACAAAAAGGACCGGAAGACAAGGGTCGGATGGTAGATTATAAAGTAGCAGATATTAGTGAACACATGTCGTTCTTAGAAATGATGGATGTGTTAAATGAGCAATTGATAAACAACGGTGACGAGCCAGTGGCTTTTGATCACGATTGTAGGGAAGGAATTTGTGGAATGTGCTCTTTATACATCAATGGTGAGGCCCACGGACCAGATAGAGGGATAACTACTTGCCAGTTGCATATGAGAATGTTTAACGATGGAGATACAATATACATTGAACCATTTAGATCAAAAGTATTTCCTGTGATAAAAGATCTGGTAGTTGATAGAACATCTTTTGAAAGAATTCAGCAAGCTGGAGGATTTGTTTCTGTAAATACTTCCGGTAACACTCAAGATGCAAATGCAATTCCTATTTCAAAACACGCGGCTGATGAAGCAATGGATGCGGCAGCTTGTATTGGTTGTGGAGCTTGTGTTGCCACATGTAAAAACTCATCCGCTATGTTATTTGTTGGCGCCAAGGTAGCTCAATTTGCTTTATTGCCACAGGGCAGAGTGGAGGCGGCAGATAGAGTAAACAATATGGTAGCTCAAATGGATTTGGAAGGATTTGGTAATTGTACGAATACCGGAGCTTGTGAGGTAGAATGTCCGAAAGAAATATCCTTGGATAATATAGCCAGAATGAACAGAGAATATCTAAAAGCTACTTTTTAAAAGGGATAATAATATTTTAATAACCATCTGGCCGTTTACGGTAAACCTTTTTGAGTCCTAGTTTCTTTTTTGTTTTCAGTCTTTTTTGGATTGACGACTTACTTGGTTTTGTTAATTTTCGCTCCTTAGGGATTTTAAGTCCGTTGGATATTAGATGGTAAAAGCGATCAATAACAATTTCCTTATTTTTATGTTGACTTCTACTTTCATCGCTACTTAAGATCAGAATATTGTCTTTAGTGAGTTTTGAATGTAGATTTTTGGTTAGTAATTCTTTTTCTTCATCTGTTAGGTTCTCAGACTTCCAAACATCAAAGAACAGTACGACTTTAGAGGATACTTTATTTACATGTTGCCCTCCCGCACCACTACTTCTAATAGCTTTAAAGGTAAGTTCTTTAATAATATTTTCGGCTTCCATTTACTCAGAATTAGTCAATGAATCAGAGAAACTGTCTAAATTTTTGTGGTCTGTTAGTAATTTATCTATGGCCTCAATTGCAGTTTTCAATCGAGTTTTTTTATCACCTTTAAGGGTTATATAAGGTCTATTATACTTTAATAGCGCTTTTTCAAAGATATCGAACATTTCTTTCCGTTCATTGGGCTTGTCTCGTAGATCATCGGCCTCCCAGTCTGTATCAATATAGGTCAAAAAATAGAGATCATATTTATTTTCCAGTGCATATTTATCCAGATCCGGGTCTACAATTCCGCCATAATAACTTTCTGAATAAACTTTTGTTTCTAACAGATCGGTATCACAAATCAATATTTTATCAGCTTTTTTCGCGAGTTTATTTTCTGATTTCATTTGTCCTATAGCTATTGGAATTAGATCAGAATTTTCACAGGTTTTACGCTCATTATTCCATTTGTCCTGTAAATATTTACGCGCAAACTCAGGAGCCCAGACTGTATTGTAGTGTTCAGCCAATTGCAAAGAAATTGTTGTTTTACCAGTTGATTCAGGGCCGAATAATACAACTTTTAAGATGTTTGCTTCTTGCTGTCTAAGTTTTTTTTCCATGCTAAATAACCGTAAATCGCTAATACTAAAAATATGCTGTATTGAATTCCTGTAAACCCGTATCCTTTAACAAAATATAATGGAATGGAGACAATATTTCCAGCAATCCAGAGTGTCCAATTTTCTATTTTCTTATTTGCCATTAACCACATTGCAGCAAAAAAGATACCAGTGGTAAAGGTATCTAAATAAGGTGTTCCCTCCCTAAAATCTGATAAATTTCCTGAACTGAGTTTTGAAACGGCAAAATTTATACTTTCATTGAATCCTAAATTATTAGGCATCACATTGTAATACCTATAGACAACAATCACAAAAACAGATGTAAAGACAAATATTCCGAACGTCTTCATTTTATCCATTCCACTGGTTCTTGAAATTGGGATATGATGTTGCTTGTCATCGATTATTTTACTCCACATATACCACCCATACAGGCTCATGATGGTATAATAAATATTGATAATAAGATCTCCATAAAGATTCCATTGTGAAAGTAAATAAACATAGATACCGGTACTAATAATTCCCGTCGGAAAAACTAAAATATTTTCTTTTTTTGCATAAAAAACACTCAATACACCAAAAAGGGCTGCAGTAAATTCAAGTAGAATGTTTAAAGTAGAAGCTGTTCTGTAAGGTTCAAAAAAGAAATCAATCAATTGACTCATATAATTGAATTAAAGATTTCATTGTTGTTTTCAAAGGCAGTACCAATTACAACGAGATCCGCACCATTATCAAAAGCATTCTTCAATTGCTGTTTCGTCCGTATACCGCCTCCAACGATGATAGGAATTTTTGTATTTTCAGTTACAGATCTTATGATTTTTGGATCCACAGGTGTTGTGGCACCACTTCCGGCTTCCAAATATATTATTTGTTTACCTAGGTATTCGGCAGCGATGGACGTATTCAGAATTTCTTGGAGATTCAACTGAGATATGGGTGTTGTTTTACTCACTTTTTGGACGGAAGTTTCTATTCCACCTTCTATCAATAGGTATCCCGTAGGAATAATTTCTAAGGCCGATTCTTTTAAAAAATTCACAGATTTAATTTGCTGCTCGATTAAAAATTCAGGATTTCTTCCAGAAAGTAGCGACAAAAATAGAACTGCATCCGCTTCTTCAGTAAGTTGAGAATGATCTCCCGGAAATAATACAACAGGAATCGAACTTAGTTTTTTTATTTTTTTAACAAAAGGATCAGTCATCCCATTCGTAACGGTACTTCCTCCTACAAAAATAAAGCTAACCTCAGTTTTATTAATGGCTGTTATACAGGATGAAACATCATCATTTGATATTTTATCAGGATCTAATAATACAGCTATTAATTTTTCTCCTTTTTGTTTACTGTTTTTTATGTGTTTGAGAATGTGATTTTTCAAATTTGTGTTAATTAGTGAAATTTATATTCTAGTTCATCGCATATACAAGGGTAAAATCTTCTATTTGTTGGAAATAGATTTCATACTTTTCGTAGTAATTATCTTTTTTGATCCATCCATCTGTTTTATTATCCTTCAAACTAAATGGTTCAATTGGTAAATGATGTTTGAATAACAAACCGCTATCGGGATGAATTTTGAACAAACTTTCTTTTGCTCCCCATATAATAGTTAGTTGTTGTACAAGGTTTATCTCAGTTAAAAAATCATTTTCCGATCCTATAAATTTTGATGCAATGCGTTTAATTTTTTCTCTGTTTTTTTCTATATCAATACCTACTGGAGTACTGCTTATTATAATTGCAGAAAAATTATGGGAATGTGTTATTGAAATTTCTTGCCCATCCTTTAAATGTGGCTTTCCATCTGTCGTATAAAACATATCAAAATCGGAGTAATTTGCTACTTTCAAAAGATGCCTCACACTTAAGAAACCCCGTTGATGTAATTCAGATTTCATTTTCTTAACTCGCATTAAACTATTATTATTGAGATTTATATTATCAAATAGTTCGTCAAAGGACTCTTCAATTTTCCAAATAAAAATTTTAGTTTCAGGATTGGGCTTGATAGTTTTAAACAAGGGCATCTATAATCTCAATGGTATTTTGTAGTTTTGCACTTCAAAAATATAAAATTATGGGCACAGATACATCAACTTACGTAAAATATAAAGTGAAAGACATCAATCTTGCAGATTGGGGTAGAAAGGAAATTGAATTAGCGGAAGCAGAAATGCCGGGACTAATGAGTTTAAGAGAAGAATATAAAGAGGAACAACCTTTAAAAGGAGCCCGTATAGCGGGATGTTTGCATATGACGATCCAAACAGCTGTTTTGATTGAGACTTTAGTAGCCCTTGGAGCTGAGGTTACCTGGAGTTCATGCAATATATTTTCAACACAGGATCAGGCAGCAGCGGCTATTGCAGCAGCAGGAGTTTCTGTTTATGCATGGAAAGGATTGACTGAAGAAGAATTTGATTGGTGTATAGAACAAACATTGTTCTTTGGAGAAGATAAAAAACCTCTTAATTTAATTTTAGATGATGGAGGAGACCTGACTAATATGGTTTTGGATAGATATCCTGAATTGGTAAAAGATATTAAAGGTCTCTCGGAAGAAACAACTACTGGTGTTCATCGTTTATATGAAAGAATGGATAATGGAACATTGCCAATGCCTGCAATAAATGTAAATGATTCTGTCACTAAATCTAAATTTGACAATAAATATGGATGTAGAGAATCTTCCGTAGACGCCATTCGTAGAGCAACTGATATAATGTTGGGAGGGAAAAGAGTTGTGGTTTGTGGTTATGGAGACGTTGGTAAAGGAACTGCCGCATCATTTAAAGGAACAGGAGCGATTGTTACAATTACGGAAATTGACCCAATTTGTGCATTGCAGGCGGCGATGGATGGTTTTGAAGTGAAGAGATTAGATACGGTTGTTGGGAAAGCGGATATTATAATTACAACTACAGGAAATAAGGACATTGTTCAAGGACACCATTTTGAAGCGATGAAAGACAAGGCCATCGTATGTAATATTGGCCATTTCGACAATGAAATAGATGTTGCATGGTTAATAGATAATCATGGTGACTCGAAGGTTGAGATCAAGCCACAGGTTGATAAATATACCATAGATGGAAAAGATATACTCTTATTGGCAGAAGGGAGATTAGTAAATTTAGGATGTGCTACAGGTCACCCAAGTTTTGTGATGAGCAATTCCTTTACAAATCAAACTTTGGCCCAACTGGAACTTTGGTTAAATCCTGAAAAGTATGAAAACAAAGTGTATATGTTGCCAAAACATTTGGATGAAAAAGTGGCTAGATTGCATCTGGAAAAAATTGGCGTGGAGTTGGAAACTCTGAGACCGGATCAAGCTGAATATATTAGTGTAAAAGTAGAAGGCCCTTATAAGCCAGAATATTATCGATATTAATAATATCAAGTTTATTTATAATGAAAAATATTTTAGTTCCAATTGGCAGTCATAGCAATGCATTGAATACGTTGCGATATGCAATAGATTTTGCCGCAAGTGTTGAGGCAAGAATTTATTTCATCCATATTTTCAGCAGTTCAAAAATTGCCGGAAACTTCATAAATATAGATTCCATATTGGTGAGAGACAGCAAAAAAATGCTAAAGGAATATATGGCCAGCATTGATAGTAAGGGTGTTGAAATTATTCCTAAATCATTAAAAGGACATTCTGTAATTGATAGCATTAAGCAATTGAATGAAGCTTTGGATATAGATCTAATTATTACTGCTACAAAGGCATTAACTACTGATAATCGTGTGTTTTTAGGAAATGTTACGGGTTCTATGGTTAAGGATATTAAAAAGCCGATATTGATTG